>Ga0137403_10000606_pt1 | contig 46434 bp, 45 predicted proteins | sample CZOMad2_1_16fung_FD_122057 | JGI IMG/M metagenome (GOLD analysis project Ga0137403, IMG submission 122057) | Vadose zone soil fungal communities from Angelo Coast Range Reserve, California, USA - CZOMad2_1_16fungal (Hybrid Assembly) | ecosystem: Environmental > Terrestrial > Soil > Vadose zone... | reverse complement strand
GAAGTCAGTTTCTCGTTTTGGAGTGCAGCAATTTCTCCTGCACTCCAATCAAGTTCAATCATCCTTAATCCAAAAAGAGGGGGCGCGTCCGTGCTGCGGGCACACCGCGTTTGTTCTTCATGGCAGTGAAAGAACCAAAGGTGGAAAAGCCTACCTACGCGGTGGGCGATCGCGTCGACAAGTTCTGCGCTCGCTGTCAGGAGGAGCGCGGCCACATCGTGGCGACGATCACGAAACGCGGCCAGGTCTCGCGCGTGAGCTGTCCGAAATGTGGAGTTCGCAGCTCGTTCAAGCCCGCCGCTGGTCCTCGCTCTGCCAGCGCCAGCGCCAAGGCCAGCGCTCCATACGATCGCACGCGCACTTATCGCACCGGACAACACCTGACGCATCCAACCTACGGGCCCGGTGAAGTCACGGCGGTGATTGAACCACAAAAGATCGACGTGCTCTTTTCGGACCGAGTGCGCCGGTTGATTCACTCGCAGGCTGCGGCTTAGCTTGCGTCTCCAATTTTGCTGTCAGAGTCACAAAGGCATTATCGATGCATAACGAAATAAACGACGCCGGCCCTCATCAGGGCGTTCGCTGGCCAACTACAATATGGATGATCGTTTTCCACCTCGGCGCCGTTGCGGCGCTTTTTTATTGGAGTTGGAAAGTTCTGATTGTCAGCGCGCTGCTGGCCTGGGTGGCCCAAAGCCTCGGTGTCGGCATGACCTATCACCGGTTGCTGACGCATCGGAGTTACAAAGTGCCGAAGCTGGTGGAACGTTTCCTGATTATTTGCGCAACGCTTTCCTTTGAGGGTGGGCCAATCAACTGGGTCGCCACACATCGCATTCACCACGCGCATAGCGACGAGCACGGCGACGATCCCCACACCCCGGTTGATGGCCGCTGGTGGTCACACATCGGCTGGATCCTGGTGGGCACGGCCCAGCAGCATGACCGCAAGGTGCTGGAGCGTTACGCTCCCGACCTGATGCAGGATCGTTTCATAGTGGCGCTGAACCGGGTTTACTTTGTGCCCATGATAATACTGGCGATCGTGCTGCTGGTCGTTGGCGGTTGGCCTCTGCTTCTGTGGGGCATTTTTCTGCGGGTGACCTTTGGCCTGCATGCCACGTGGCTGGTAAATTCCGCCACTCACCTTTGGGGCCGCAGGCGTTTTGAAACCGGCGACAATTCGCGGAACAGTTGGTGGGTAGCTTTGCTGACCTGGGGTGAAGGCTGGCACAACAACCACCACGCGCATCCAACCTCAGCTCGTCATGGTCTGGCCTGGTACGAAGTCGATTTCAACTGGTGGGGTATTTGGACTTTGCAGCGGCTTCGCCTGGCAAAGGGCGTCAAGCTGGTGAGATTAAAAGCGCTGCCGGCGTCATCAGATTCGTAATTCCCGCGACGCAGTCTACCGGGAGCGTTAGCGACCGGGTCTCAATCAACAGGACCATCGAGTTCGTCAAAATAACCGGTCGCTACGGCTCGCGGTACTGACCTCATATTGCTTCAGAGGAAACTCCCTGCCCGCTCCCGTTCCTGCGTGTCCCAAACTAATTCGACTGAGTGCCACTCATTCAGCCAAAGCCCCAGCACACGCGCGTTGAGATTGTAGGACAGAAGGACTCGCACACCTTCGAGTATCTGTTCGACGTGTTCTTCTTTGTCCGCGGCATTCGCGGCACAGTCGTGATGTCCCGCCAGGGCCACGACCGTTGATTCGTGATGATGCAGCGAAAACGAAACCTTGCGCACGACTTCATCGATCGAATGAGCTGGTCCGCTGCTGAGCAGTTTGTCCGGTCCTGGCTCCGTGATCAGATCGACATAGTGCACGTTCGCGTTCAGCTTCATCCAATCACCGATAGGTTGCTGGACACGGCCGTCGATGCAGGTGATGGCGGTGGCGAATTTGTTTTGAGGCATAGGTCGGTGATGTCGATGTGCGGAACTTTTGAATGCCCAGGACGAGTTCTAGTCACGCGCGCCTTGATAGTCGACGCTTATCATCAGCAACTCAAGTCTGATGTTCGCGTTCCGGATCAAAGTTTAGGTCGGTTCTCAGGGTTCCCTGCTCGATGGAGCGAACTACCTGAACAATCAAGGGCCACTTGAGTGTCCAATTGATGTAGTCCGAGGCATTCTCAACCAAGCCAGTGACGTCTTGAATAAGTTCACCATCCATCTGGCCCAACCTGGGAATGTCCTCTCCAATCGACACTCTGGGATTCGGAATCCCTTGATACTTAAGACCGAGATTCGGAAAACTCGACATCGCCTCTCCCTTCGCCCACACGGAGGCGAACGTTTCCACTCCAGGCTCCTCCAACTTCAGCCATTGATTGCGAACCGCATTTATTCTTTCCAAAGCAACTGTCTTGAGATCATTCTTAAACGCACGCCTTTCAGCCATGTTCTCAAAAGAGCAGTTTTCAAGCGCCCGATGAAGCGCGGACGGCAAGACGGCTTCGGATAGCTGCGCGCGTGGATTGCTCTTTAGTACTTCACGATCCTTTGGTGACAGGTCTGCGTAGCGACACTTTAAGAGCGGATCATGTGTAATCCAGGCATCCATGATAGTTCCTCGAAGCAGTGTGGGAAGGTAATCATCAAAAATATACCTGGCGAAGTTTCCTCGAATCTTTCGCCCCGCCTTTTCCACAATTACGTCATCCAGTTTCGAGTATGCCAGCAAAGGATCAGGTATGGCCTCAGGGGCAGCCGCACTGAATTTGAACCGGCTCAGGTGACCCAATTCGCGATGCAAAGAATACTTGAGGTGGTCGTCAATCCAGCTCACATTCACGGCAAAGTTACTAAAAGGCGGAAGGTCAAGTATCGCTCCGTCGCTCATATAGAGCATTGCCCCAGAGATTACTGAAGAGATCGGGTGGGCGCCTATGGCGCCTAGCCCCCGGTCTCTGGAAATCTTCAGACCCGCATCTTCAAAGCCAAAGAACTTGCGAGCCAGTGATGGCCGAAATGATTTGAGCGCGTAATCGCCCCAGGCTTTGTCCTCCGATTCGCCTCTTGCTATGGCGTCCAGCGTGTCATCTATCCATTCCCGCTTCGCAATCAGTGCCGGGAATACACGCGTCGCAAAAGCCTGGCTCCAGGCGGTGAAATCATCTACGTCGCCCATCTCGCCCAAGGCTTTATGATCGTATGAAGCCGAGAAGATAAAACTAGATAGATTGGGGGAATCTCTTCTCTTTTCATATGCCATCAGGCACGAACCGATCGTACTGGAGAACTCAAGATTCTTCTTGTCCCAGTTCTTCTCCTTCCGAAACAGGACGTCGTGATCTACACGGAGAACGGGTACGCCTGAGCCGAGAAGGCGCAACCGAACTATTGCTTCCACGATCTTGGGCGAATCGTATGTGCCTCTGCCAGCATCCCCAACTATCCAGGACTTGAGATAGCCGGCTAGCTTCGAATTCGTGATGCGCCCGAAAACCTTGTGCAGATCGAGAGCGGTTACAAAGCGCAATCGTGGAACGAGCTCCTTATACTCTTCCCTCATCAGACCCTGAAGGTAAGTGTCCACAGCTCTAGCGAATTGCAGTCCTTTACAGTTTTCCTCAAGCTCTTCCTTGCTCTTTCGGCTTGCAATGCCGTCCAGACACTCGGCCAGACCAGGCGCGAAAAACAGGACGAGCAGTCCTTCGAAACCACTCCACGTGAGCAGTCCCTGCAATCGTTTGAGGTGCCGAACCAGGTCCTTAACGCTATCAAGGTCCCACACTTTTTTTTCGGGGTAGTCCTTTAGATCATCAATTCCTTCGGGATAATGCGAGTAAAGCACGTATTTTACGGGAAAGGCGTGTTCCGCGGTCATGACTTAGATACCTCCTTCAACTGATCGGCCCGCACCCAGCTCCGCCGGGGGCAGAAAACGACAGGTTATGGCTTTTGTGCAAGCCGGGTAATCATAAGATCTCGCGAGTGAGGCCAATGAGACTAAGCTCATTAGCAGAAATCGAGGACGGTGGCAAGATATAACTACGACGAGACCGTGTCAATCCCGATTGGGAAGCCGGGAATTATGTATCGGCAGGTAGATGTACTGGGTAGTGCCCTAATTTGAAATCCATTGCCTAGATGTCCAGCTTGTCATCGATCAGGTTGTCAACGGGGATTCTCGCCAGCCTCGCATACCGGAGCAAGATTAAAAGGTTAGGTTCATTTGTTCCCAGTTCGTAGCCGGAAATTACCGTGTAGGACACCTTCAATTTGAGAGCCTTTGCCATCTCTGTCTGACTCATTCCCAAATTCTGACGGATAGCCAATAGCTTCCGGGCTAAGCGTCTCGGCTGCTCGCGGCGCGTGTTTGCCATTCAGGAGTTACCTCCTGACTTGCTTCTATATCTGCGCAGATATAGACTGTGCGCCGTGCTAGAGGATGCCCGGACGTTCTGAAGCGTCCGAGCGAGAGGCATTAGCCGCTTTGTCCTCTTGCCCTAGTTTTCAACATCACTACCGCTCACAAAATATCATGTATATAGCCGCTTCGAATGATCCAATTTACCATCTTGCCAGAGATGATCGTTCGACACTCTGCTTGCTATTCCTTAACCCGCCTGACAAGAGAAAGCGATATGACGATAAGCGATTCATTGACGAAATTCCTGCTAACAAAGTCTGCGCGCTTTGCTCGGAGTGCGCTTCACTCTCCGGTGACACTCGCCGCTTCGATGAGCGTGTGTCGTATCCAACCGGATAGTGTCTTGTGTTCGCTCGCCTTGGCCGCTTTCTCAAACAGTCTACGATGTTCATCCTTCACGCGGATCGGAATGTAAGAGCCTTTGACGTGGCCCTTCGGTAACGGCGGGCGTCCGCGTTTCTTAGCCTTCGGCATTCGCTTGTGCCTCCCTCACGTCGTTTGCAATGGATACCTGGACGGCTCTACGCGGCGTTATCGCTGGCGGTAGATGCAAGACGGTCACGCTACGCCGGGGAACGTCTGGATCGTCCGTGTCGTGCGACCACGCATAGATACGCGAAGCGGTCGGATGATCCTGCAAATCAAAAACCTCGACCTCCCCTTCCCATATCGTTTGACCTTGGAATGTCTCGACCACCGGCACAGTCTCAACGTGCGTGGCAAAGACGCCGTGCAGCTTGCGGATCACGTCTTGCAATTCTTGAATATCGTTCATGATGCCGCCTCAACTAAATCACTCACTGACCAAAAGTCTCGCGTGATTCCAGCGGCCATCGCTGGCGTCATTCTCAGGGTATTGTGACGCTTCACAAAGTTGTAATAAGCGAAGTGTAGCGCGGTCGCAGCTTCAAAGTTTTCTAGCTTCTTACTGAATGCGTAGGTAAGGCGAGCTAGCCGCTTCATGTGAAGGCGAGTCGTTCCGTTTAGTCGCTCAATATGGCTAGTTGAAACCAAATCCATTTCAGGATGGCCCATGATGCTACGCTTCTCGGTGGATACGATGTCCGGCGCACTGTAGCGGCGCTCTTGGTGATGCAAGCCTGAGTCGTGGCCGTAATTCTTGATGATCATTCCATAGTCTACGTTCATGCCGAAAGCGTTCTCTATGGCTTCTGGATAGGCGCGCAGACCGTCAGTAGAAACCTGCGGACGGTTGGTGATGCGCGAAGCAACATCGCTAACAAAAGCGTTCGCGGTCTTATGGTCGCGCTTGCCTACTTTGAACGCGGGCACTAACTTCGTTTCCGAATCGAGAGCGCAGAACGTCCAAACATCACCGAGCGTAGGATCGTCATTGAAAGAGATATGTTTTTCCTTCTTACCGATGAATCCCCAAATCTCATCGAATTGCAGGTAATTGCACCGTAAAGCGCGCATCTTGGCATCTAGCAGCTTCGCGCAACCCTGACCCATGCGAACACCTAGACGGCAAATCGTGTCGCCGTGAACGCCAGTCATACGCGAAATCGACCGCATACTTGAACCTTCAGTCAATGCGCTGATTATCGCCACCTGTTTGTCTTTGCTCAAAACGTTTGCCATATCAAGGATTCTCCCTTACTATGGTTTACTGTAACACTGAATATCTGCGCTGTCAAGTTATTTTGTGTTACAATTTACGCCATTCTTTCTTTTGTTCTTTTGTATGCGTCTTAATCTATTTCGAGACGACATGATCGCAAATATGCCAATGGCTATCAACCCTATTGCAAAGGTGGTAAGTGCTATGTCAATGATCCAATCCTCGCCGGTAGATATTGCCGCAAGAACGCAGGCTAGACTGTTCGCGCTGTACGTTGTGGTTCTAGTAATCGGAGGACTGGCTGCAGCGTTTTTGACCGTGCTTGTGTACCGTGCCAATAACGCGTACCAAGAAGCAATTAAGGCAGACGCGGACGCTCGGATTTCCGGATCGAACGCCGAAGCAAAACGCGCAGGAGAAAGCGCGGGAAAGGCTAATGAACGTGCCCAAGCCCTAGAACACGACAATCTTGGATTGCGCGGCCAAGTCGCCACGCTTGAAACCGCCGCGACCGATGCAAAAAAGGGATTGGCGGGCCTGCAAAAAACAGCAGCAGACGCCAAGGCTGCGCAGCAACGAGTAGAAACCGACTTGGCGAAGCAGCAGGAGCGAGCGGCAAAAGCAGAGATCGCTCTATTAGAACTCCAAAAGGACGTTGCGTGGCGAAGGTTAAAAAGCCAAACAGTTACCGCTAGGAAACTAAAACGCTTTACTGGGATTGAACTATTGACAGTTTGTTTGAATGAGCCAGAGCCGCTTAGCATAGCGCGCCTTCTTGTTGGCACTGGGATAACTGCGGGATGGAAGAGCGTGTCTTTCACCCAAAGTCCCAACCCAATAGGAAACGAGCGCGGAGTATTCTTTGAAGGAATAGTAGTGCAATCAAATACGATATCTCGTGATCCGGGAGACTTCTCCCGGCTGGCAGCCATTACCCTTGCGGTTGAGCTTAATGAACAAGGAATAGACGCGGATGTTGAGCCCGTAGACCCTGAATTACCACCCAAGACGATTCGGATTGTGATTGGTCGTAAGCCGACTCTGATCGATTTACCCGACACGCTAAGATCGTCGGCAGAGGCACGTAAAAAACAACGAATGGATCGCTTACGATTCTTATTAGAGAACAACGAGAGAATCTTCCAGAATTGGAAGCGGCAAAATCCGTAGACAGTCCAAATTAGGGCACTACCATGTACTGCGATTATTGGACGGCGACGATAGAGGTATGCTTTCTCCCGGCATGAAGCTGCACTATTCATAACTCAACGCATCGACAGCATCCTGCCGCGCCGCGCGCATTGCGGGATAGAGCGCGCCTACTGAGCCGCCAATCAACCCAACTATTAGCGAGATTGCAATCCACTTTAAATCCACGTCCACCACCAGAGTGGTCGAGCGCATCACCACAAAACGGATTAGCAAGGTCAGCACGACACCGCAAAAGACTCCCATGACGCTCACAAAGATCGCTTCCTGCTCGATAACCCAGGCGATGGAACGTTTCGACATGCCGAGTGATTTTAGAATTCCGATTTGTCGCGTACGCTCAGTCACGGTCGTGTACATGGCCAGCAGAATTACCAACATGCTGATCGTGGTGGCGACCCCGACGACGACTTTGAGAAAGATGTTCAGCGCGGGCACGCCGGACATGTAGAGCTCAGGTAGTTCGCGCGTTAGGATGACCTGATCGTCAGGGAATTGCGCCTTAATCCGGGCGGCGACTTGCTCCTGTTGCGCGGGATCGGCGCAGGCGACCAGGATTGTGTTGCAGCGATTTTCGCTGCCCACGTGGTCCTGCATTGTCGACAGCGGAATCTTGATCCGGCCGCCGCCTGGGGGTTCATAGATGCCGACGAGCTTAAACGGCCGCTCAAAGATTTCGATGGTCGAGCCGACACTGAGCGGGACCTTCTGCTCCTGCTGCCAGGCTGAGTCGACGATCACCTCATCGCCGCTTTGGAGCCCTCGGCCTTCTTTGATCGTCAGTCCGTTCATGGCGGCGTATTGATCGAAGGGAATTCCCTCGATCAAGCGCGAGCCAAAACCTGAGTCGCTCTTATCCAGGATCTGGCCGATGGGTACGACCGCGCGGACGCCGTCGATGCGCGCGACTTCATCGGCGTGGGTGACGTGAATGCTGAATGACTGGCTGCCGCTGAGGCCCATTGCGCCCGCGGGCCGCAGCATGATCTGCGCGCCAATATTCGCTTCGCGTTTACCGCGCTCGCGCAGCAGACCGTGGGTTAGACCGACGGTGAAGACCACCAGCAGGACTCCGATCGCAATGCCGGCAACGCTGACGGCAGTGCGCGCGGGACGATGCGCAAGGTTTGAAAGCACTAGACTGTCCATAAGTTTTTGTAGTCGCGGACTGCGATCAAGCACGCGCCGCCAGGCGTTGGGCACCGTGCGCCATGTGATGATGAAAACACCAATTACGGTCCAGAAGATAATCGCGGCCTTCCGCACAATTGCCAAGGTGACGCCGGCGGCCACCGCAAAACCCAAACTCTTGAGAATGATTTCCGTCCCGCCTTCGTAAACGCCAATCGTCGCCGGCACGAAAGCAAACACAAAGTTAATGACCTTCGTCAGGGATTCGATGATGTAAGCAGCGCCCACGTGGGGAACCAGGCCGAGCATTTTCAGGGTCACATAGACTTCCAGGACGCTGGTCGCATGCGCGGTTAGATCGAGCCCAATCATCGAAAAGAACGCTGCGCGCCGGCGCTTGTAAAAGCCATAAACCGTCAACTCGACGCGATAGATGTGATGCCGACGAGTGCGTAGAAATCTCGGCTTGAAACCACGACGCCCGAGGCTGTCAATGATGTTGGTCAGCACCGTGACCCGGCGTCGACTTGCCATGGCAGCCGCGAGTAGCCCGAGGAATGCCACTGAGGCAATCAGAACCAACACTTCCCTGACCACCGCCGGCACAGGATAGGCGAAGAGCATCAGAGTGGCGCCGCCAAAGATCAGCAACACTACCGAAAGGTTATACAGCAGGTTATCCACCACCAGCGCCGGCACGCCATGCACCAGCGGGACGCGCTTGCGTAACAGCGCCACTTTCGTCGCTTCGCCAAGTAGCGGGCCGGCAAAGGTCAGGAAGCCCATCGACTCGCCGCCCAGGCGGGCCGCGAATGCTTGCAGGAAAGTAAAGCGTCGATGTTCAGGCGGGACCGAGATGCTCATTGCGATGGTGCGCAGCACATGCCGCAGTCCGTTGACGGCTACGACGAAAAAGAAACCAAAGAGGCCGACGCGGCTTAACGCGGAAAAGATCGGCTGGACGCCAACTTTGCGAATGACATAAACGAGCAACACTGCGCCGAGGACAAACGCCACGGCCTGCAGCCAGGCGATCGAGCGTTGGGCGTTTGACGGTTTGGCGACCGACTGAGAGTCGGTAGTTTCCATCAGCGCGCGATCATCGAGCGAACGTTCCATTGTCTACTATCACTAAGTGGGCTAGTTTAGAGTTCAAGCTTTAGCTTGCTCCGGCAATCAGCAACCTAAAGGTTGAACTCTGAACTCAATTCCGACCTACTACCCTATCATTGCGGGGCTTGACCGCCGCGAGTACCGGTGACGTCCGTTATTACTCGGCCGGGAAACCTGGTAAATCCGCGTCTGACCAGGGACTCAACCGGCCGATTGTTGCTCTCCAGATTTCCGGTCAAGGCTAATATCGTCGGCATCACACTCAAACTATCGTACGGCTCAGTCACAGCCAGTCCGCGCGGAATACCCGTGCCTTCGCCGCCGGCAAACATCAGCGTTGCGTGCGTCGAGATGCGAAAGAACGATCCGTGATTCCCGCCGGGATTGAAACCGCGCACATCAAAGTTCCAATGATTGTTGGCCAAAATCAACATATCGGTTTCCACCAGTTGTCTTTGACGCCGGCGAAAACGATGCAGCAGCCTTTCGTCATCGGACAGCCCCGCCGCGTTTACATCCATCGCCGGCGCAGGGAACAGAGTGAATTGTTCGTGCAGCCCAATCAGCCCGTTAGAGTATTGCGTCTTGTGCACCGCATGCAACCATTCAACGTCCGTGTGCCAGTCGTTCAGCCACGTCAAACGATCTTCGAGCGCAACATCCAACCGCGGATCGTCCAGCAGACGCAGGGGCAAACCTTGCTGCCATGCGGCAGGATCAAAGCGGATTACGCCCTGCTCATCCTGAGTCAGACGGGAGATTGGCAAGTAACGCAACCGCAATTGACCCTGGGCTTCGCCGCGCGCCAACAGCAGCGCCTGGCGGTCCGATCCGCCGTAGAGCCAAACCACGTCGTCGTCCGTTTGTAAGTCCGCGCCCAGTGCCGGCGCCATCGCGTCACGCGGAATTCGGGTGGCGATGAAATCGACGGGATGATTCGCGACCCCCTGCTGCACGTTGTTGCGCACTTCCTGGCTGTGAATCAGAGTCAGATAATTAATGCGCACGAAGCTGCGGTTGAGATCGAGCGCGCCGTCGCTCTGCAACACCAGCCCGTCAGGCCCCGGGCCCACTACATAGTTTTGCAGATCGTAAATTGAGTTGCGCCCTCCCATTGAATCTTCGGGAATGACTGCCGCGATCTTGAGTTTGAATGGGTCGAAGCTCTCCGGCCGCAGGCCTAACAGATTTCGCATCGCGGCGACGTAGGCGCTGTAGGCTTTCGCCTGCACGCCCCATTGCGTTGCCAGTACACATACACGCCGGGCATTATCGTCGCGACCCATTTCGCGATCCGCGACGGTGAATTTTTCCGGCTGAGATTCGCACAGTGCGCGCTGCTTCTCGGTTGCCCGGCGCAACGCACCCAGTTCCTCAGCGAGTTGATCCAGCTCGCTCTGCCATTGAATCCTGTCACGGGCAATGGCGCCAAAGAATGCGACCCTGGCCGCCTCGCGCAATGGTGGCGAAAGGTCTCTGCGCTGCAATTGCTGCAGCAGGATGTGCAGCAAGTTAAGGTTGCTGTTGCGGAGATGCAGCCCGGCACGCTCGTTACCATCGAAATCAAGCAGGGCGGTCGGGTATTCGGCGCTTTGTTTCTTGAGATAGTAAGACTGCGAGGTGGTGGTAGTGATGGGCGGCACGAAGGGGTTGATACTCTTCAGCGAATATTCCATCAGCAGCCGCCGTTTGGTGATCACGTGATGTCCGCCGCCGGCGTAGCTGCCCAGCAACTGCACCAGATTGAATCCCTGACTGATGACGCGCTCGTCGGTGTTGAAGCCGTGATCGGAGACGACAATTAGCGCCGTGTCCGCAGCGAATGGACCTTTCTGAATTGCCGTCCAGACCCGGCCTATCAAACCGTCAATTTCCCGCAATGCAATTAGATGAGAATCACGATCGTTGTTGTGGTGCGCCGCATGGTCGAACGAGGTCGTATAGAAATCCAGATATTGAACCCGCGGGTCCTTGAGCCGGTCAATCAGTTCGCGCTCAAATTGATCGACCACTGCGTCCCGCAGATCGAGGCCGGTAAAGAATTCTCCCGCTACTTGGATTGGGTTCTTCAGGAAAGTGGCCTGGCCCGCGTGCTGCAAGGTCGCGATCCGCGCTCCACGTCCGTAAAGCTGCTGGCCGGGAAAACGTTGGTAGTTGTCAAAGGCGTCGATCAACATGGGCACGCCCAGAGAATCGAGCACTTCAGTTCCCGGCATGTCGACATCGGCGCCGGTGGCTTGCTTGAAGTAGAAAGGGACGAAATTCAGATAGTCATAGGTGTGCAGAATGTCGCGGTCAAATTCGACATTGCCTTTGATCTGCAAGTGCTGCCCCGTATCCAGGGTTGACCAGGAGGGCGCCGAAAGGCTCATGCCGCGGACATAGAAGTTGATTATGCGGGTGCCGTTATGGAAGAAGACATTGTCGAACCACGGCAGTAGGCTCTTCCCGGTGACCGGATCGGTTTCGCGAGCGAAACGCTCAACCATTTCATAGGGCAGGCCGTCGACTTTGATCATCACCACGCGCTTGGTGCGTACCTGGGCGATTGCCGCAACAGAAAAAACAGCCGTCATGAGCACGAGGGCGGTTGATTGAACCAGGATGCGCGATAGATGTTTGAAGGCAGCGGGGTGAACTCTCTGGTGCCGGCGCTGTTCCGCGAAAGACTGCGTCATGGTTGGACCACCTGATTTAGAAGTGCCTGGGCTGCGGCTGGCTTCAGCGATCGGTCATCGGCGAGAGCTTTACGGAGGCGCTCTGCGATCGCGACCCGCCACTTTGAGTTCGGCGGTTCTTTGCGATAAAGCCGCAAGAGCTCGTTCTTTGCAGTCTGGTTATTAATTTTCACCAGGGCGTCCAGGCACAGCCGGCGCGCCTCAAGGTCGTTGGTCCGCTGAAAAATTAGCGCCGCGGCCCGCACTGCCGAACCCTTCGCGCCCGCACCGCTATCAGCTAAAAACTGGAGAGACCGTTTCACCGTACTCATGTCCCAGGCGACTTCGGTTTGCGGCGATGACTTGGCGACTTCGTTTAGCAGGATCGTATGGCGTTCGATGCGTCGAGCCATTTCCAGGCGCGCCAAGAGTTCGGGCGTCTCGTTTTCACGGTGAACATAACGGCCGAAGGTTACGACATTGCCGAGCCCAATGAAGAAACGAGCCAGCGATCCGTGCTTGAGCGGGACCATCTCGGCGCGCCGATCGCGTTCGATTTTCGCCGGCAGGCCGTCGGGCCGGCGCGCGAAATCGATTAAAGCATCGTATTGCTGGCGCGCCAGTTGAATCTCGGTTTGACTATCGTTGCTGAGCGGGTTCATTGAGACAGTTTCCAGCCGGCGCCCAATCTCGCGCTCGAGTTTCGGATCGAGCGAGCCGTTGAAGGACAACAGCAGTTTCAATTCCGAATAGCTGTTCACCCGTGTCGGTTGATTCATATCCATCCCGCGGCGACGCGTAACAAAATTGTAAGCGTTCCGGCCCAGAAAGTATGGGATATTGCCAAAGCTGGAGAGTGAAAAAACGTTCCTGGTCAGATCACTGAACACGCGCCGCGACATCTCGCGACCTTTCGGATTAAGCTCGTCACGAAAGTCGACCAGGAGGGCCGGAATCTTCGGATGATCGAGACCGTAAAGCGCCAAAGGGATCATTTCCAGCGAGCGAGAGGCGGGATTATCAGCCGTCGTGAAGCGATTATCCTGATCGAAGTAGCGCGTCTGGGTATAGCCGCTCCAGTTGCGCAAGCGGGGATCACGCCAGGGATTTGAGATATTCAGAAAGCGCTTGTTAAAGGAGCGGTTCGCCTGCGCAGCCAGATCCGATTTGGCGACCCAGAGTAAGACGTGAGTCGCGTTACCATCCGGCATGGTCAGAGGTTGGAAATAGAGTCCCTCGGCTTCAGCTCGTTGTCGCAGCATCTCCCAGTTGTGACCCATGGTATCAACTGAAGCCATCGAGCGTTTTTCAACGGTGTCCCTGAACTTGTCGGGTCCGAAGAACCCTCCGAACGATTTTCCGGACAGGATTAGGCGCGCGCGCAACTCGAGCATCTCGCCCGGAGTGAATGCAGGTGAACGCTCTGGCAGCAGGGGCGTCGCCGTATCGTTAATTGCTCCGTCGCTGGCCGGCGTCGCATTGGTATCGGTACTTTGACGGAAGGCGAGGAGTTCGCTTTCGTCACGCGTTCGCCGGCGCAGGTTTTCATAGTTGCCGAGAATCGATAACGCTTGGGTAACATGTGCCGTGCGATAGTCGGCGGCGTTGCGCCGGTAGCTGCGACTGGCGGCCTTCAGTGGGAGCCCATAACTATCCAGAAAAATATTCTGTAGTCCCGTCCAGAAAAAATGGTTCCACGTTTGGCGGCTGGTGTTCGCAAGATCGAGAATCGGAGACGGCGGGCCAGGCGAAGCCTGCTTCTGGTTGCCGACGTGTTGATAGAGGAAGGGAATCGCGGACGCGATTCGCTTCAGCATCGTCGGTTGCGCGTAGGTAAGCATCCAGACATAACGAAGCCGATCATTTTCCGCGTCGTTGTCGGACAGCGTGTCGCGCACCACGCTAACCAGCGGCACCTCAAGCGCGGGCTGGCCGTTGCTCCGCATTCCATCCATCCGGCCAAAGATGGTGAGCAGCTCGGCGCCGCCGCTCATCGGCAGTCGTTCGATTCTGAACTGTGGTTGAGAGGGACTTGGTGCTCCCGTCTCTATTGACGATCTGGATGCGGGTTCGCCTTCTTTTGAGTCGGAGACTTTCGCTATGGGCGTCGTCACAGCCCGCTCAAGTTCAGGGGGCTTGGCCGACCCATCGGGCTTGACGGCAAACGGAGTCGATGACTGCGCCACGCCCTGGCCACAGGCAAACGCAATCGCGACCACTAGAAAGATCAGTTGCCAGGGTCCGCGGCCCCCGACTCTCCGGCCGTAGCGTCTCCTGCGGCAATCAGTTTTTCCGTACATCCTTTTGAAAAACGCTCCGAAAGGAGCGATGTTCCTGCAGCCTTGTTGTATGACGATCAATGCCCGCCAAATTTGCTTGTCCTGCTGCACACCCTTCGCAATCAACGTACCAGCAATCTCTCTCAGATGTATGAAGGATTGTTACAGTTGCGTAAACTGATCGTCGAGCCATTCCGGCACGGTCATTTATGGTTTGGCCGGATTGGCAGCGGCCGTTTCTTTTGGCTCGGCGTCCGCATTCGCCGGGCCTGTCCAGCCGGATTTTTCTAAGAGAGGCATCGCATACCCAATTGGGACGGCAAAGTTTGAAGCCGAGTTCTCGGTGAAGATCGCGAACGTGATTCCTATCACTCGGCCCGATGGCCCAAAAAGTGGGGCTCCTGAACCACCCTCGCCGGTCCGCGCATCGTAAACAATTCGCCGCGCTTTGAGATCCGTTATATTGCCCTGGGTCTCTAATGGCTGAATCAGTTTTTTCTCAGCCAGGTAACTGAGCTGCGCCTCGACCGAACCGTATCGTTGTTGAATCGAGCGGGCTTCGCTTTCGTCCAGCATCGCCAGCAACCGATCCGGTCCCGACGGATAGCCCATCGTCACGACCAGCTTGCCGACCGCGACCGAACCAGGATCTTTTTCCAGCGGCAGGACGGGAAGCTTCGGCGGTAAGTCTTTGACGTCAACCGAGCAGACGGCGACGTCTTCTGACTTCGTTGCCTGCTTGACCTTCAAAGCAATCGCCTGCGTATTGCCGGGAAAGAACGCCATGAATCTCCGCAGCCGCGGTATTCCTTTTACAGTGCTGGACAGGCTTTGCGCTCGCTCATCCGCTTCCCATGGTTGAGTCACGTGACGATTCGTAAGCACAAATCCATCGCCGACGTGAAAGCCCGTTCCCGCGAAGGGAAACTCGGCGATGGTCCCGCGGCCCTCGGGAGTCAGGACCGGCTGTTCATTAGCGTTCTGTACCACTGCGCCTGATTCATCGGTCTGCGTTTCCGGATAACGAAGTGGGCGGCCCGTCCCTGATTCGACATAACTAAACGAGCCGTAAATCAAGCAGACACCATCGCCGTAGGTGGCGCGCAGCATTTCGCCCAACGAGATAGTGTTTTGAATCCGCTGAGTAGAATCAATCACCGTCTTTAGTTGCTCATTAGCGCGTCTTAGCTCCTGTTGCTGGGCGACGAGTTGCGCCTGTTGCTCAGCAATTACGCGACGGCCACGCCGCGCCTCATTGAACTGGGCGAAGCCAATATAAAGCCCGCCGAGTACTGCCAGGATCAGGATTGCGAACGCGATGATTTTGGTGCTGGGATTAATCTCGCGCACCAATTCGCGGGTGAACTCTCGCAGAAATATCTTCGCGTCGTCGCGCCGCGCCGTCGCCGAAGCCTCCATCGCCGCCTGTTCGATAAAAGGCGCCACGTGCGCGCCATCGCGGCGGCCAGGAACCAGCGACGGTGTCTGGGCGATCGGAAAAAAATGAATCGATGGACCGGACGGGCCGATCCAAATTTCGTCTCCGTCGTGGATGCCTTTGTCGGGCTTGATTGATCGGCCGTTGAGCTTTACTTCCAGATTCGGATCGATGGAAGCAATGCGATAGATGCCATTCTTGCGGGCCAACTCGATCACGGGTCCGGCGCTGCTCGCGCCCTGGGGCAGACGGATCTTCACGTCGCAGTCCTCGCAGGCGCCAATGCGAATCAGTTCGCGCATGACGACTTCCGTCGACCGATCATTCAGCGACGAGACGTGAATTACCAGCCCGTTTACCTGTGGTTCCGCCATAATTTCGAAAGGTTTCCGCGTCGCTAGAGCAAATCAGGCGCCCGACTTGAAGACCGCCGTCGAGCTTGATGCGGTCATTCAGGCGGTCGCCCGTTCCCGTCAATCTTACAATGGAATCGCGTGCGCGCAAAGACTCAACCCATCAAGGCCGGGAGCGCGGACGGCCCGTCCGCACCGCACTGAATCGCGCATTCAGTGTCAGAAGCCCGACCGTCAGTGAGGGCAAGACTGCGGAGGGAGCCCTCTCTAACGGTCGGGCTTCTGGCACGAAGCTCGTGCTAGCATGTAAACGTGGCCGAATCCAAATTCATCGCCGACCCCGAAGAACTGTGCGCCCTTGCGCCGGTCACCACCGCGCCAATCCGGCATCACGTGTTCGTGTGCTCGGGAAAGTCCTGTTCGGCGGTTGGCAGCGCTGAAGTGATCGCGGCATTTGAACAGCAGTTGACAGCGCGCGGAATTCTTTTTGGCAGAGAAGCAAAGGGCAAGAACCCGAAGGGCAGCGTCATCTTAACCGAGTGCGCTTCGGTGGGCTTCTGCGCTGTCGGCGCCGCGGTAATGATCTATCCGGACGGTGTTTGGTATGCCCAGGTCCGGGCTGCCGATGTGCCCGAGATTATCGAGGAGCACCTGGTGTCTGGCCGGGTGGTTGGGCGACTGGCCCTTTTACAGCTTCCGGCTGAAGGCCTCGCCGAAGAATCGAACCAGAAGGGCGGTACACCCGAAGGGAATTGGGAAGCGTAGCTACTTGATCGAAATCGTCAGCGCGTAAGTGGCGTTCCCGCGCGTGCCGCCAACCACGAGCACGTATTCATTATCGATGGGCAGCTTGCCGGACCAGGTGGTCGCGTCGTCTCCGTCACCGGCGCCGGGCAAAGATTCCTCTTCGCCGTGGAAATAAATCTGAAAGACGGCGTTCTTCTCGCTTGAAGTGATCTTCACCGACATTGTCTGGCCGGCCTTCGCGCCAACATAGTAACGATCCCGGTCGCCGCGAACCACGGCGCCCCTGATTGTCGTTGCCGACGTACCTGGCGCAAACCTGACTTTCTTCTTTACGCCGTCCGCGGAAACCGAACTGAAAGCGAAAGCGCAAATGAAGACGAGCGCCAGAACGCGGCGTGTCTTTCGAGCTAAACTGAGTGTATTGAGCATCGTAAGTCTCCGTGGCACGGGCGTCCCGCCCGCAAGATGTGCGTGCCACAATCCAAGCCCTAAGGCTTTCCTGGTTTCGATGGCGTGGGCCCAATAGTCGGCGAGGTGCGCTTCACTTCGTTGTCCGCGTCAGCCTGCTCGTTCTTGCCCATTGGGTCCCAGTTGAAAGAAAAAATAATGCGATTGGCGTCCTTCATTTCACTAATCGCGTCGTCGCGGAGCTTTTCGATTTTTTCTTTAGGCGCGAAGTTGTAGGGGTTCGGACTGCCCAGGTTCTCTCCTGAGAGTTCGATGTTCCGTATGATTTTCAATTGGCCGCCGGGATCGAGCCGTTCGCCGCGATCGGTTGCAGCTTTGACGACAGTCTTGTCCAGGTAATCGCCGCACAGACCTTCGATCCGGTTGCCGGTCGTGTCTACTCTCAGAAAACTTTCTTTGGACATCGAGACCAGCGGCGAAACGTAAAATCGCCGCTCGAATTTTTGGCGGCCGCTCTGGTCCTTCCAAATCGACGACGTATCCCAGGTGCAAACCAACCAAACTGTCTGCGCCCTCACGTTCGCCATGCCCGTAAAGATTACGACACCGGCGAAGAAAAACATCAACACGGTCTTTCTGATCGACTTATTCATGGTTTGCGACTCCTTTATTGCCGAGCGAAGATATATGGCGGCAACTCTCTCATGGCTCCTTTCGAAAACATCCACGGTGGCATCTCAAATTTGATCCGGTGAATGCAATTCGGCTGGACCACTACATTAATCGAATTGTCGCCACAAGTGGACATGAATAGGTACCCGAAGAAAACCCGAACGTGGTGCATTCCTCCCGGCAGTTGAAACGAATGAGTGCCCCACGGTCTGCTATACGCAACGCCATCGATGACGATGGTCGGCGTACAGAGATAAAGAAAAATTGCGAGCGGAAAGAAGCTGGTTTCTACTTGTATTCCGGTCCAGGGTTGTTGTGCAGCCACCAGTTGTCTCCTTTAGTAGTGTCCGATCCTGAGATGGCGTTGCCAGACAAGACGCTCCACCAAATTCACGAAGCCAGGCTCTCAAGTCCCGGAGGGACCAAATGTTTATAGCACCAAGAGCCCAAAGACGTTGAAGCTCCAGAGGAGCGAAACACTCGGGCTTGTTAAAAGGCACATTCCGCTCCTCTGGAGCTAGAAACTCTTTGGTGCGAGCTGAGCTATAAACATTTGGCCGCTCTGCGGCCAGCACCGTTGGGCGGTAGAACTTCATACACGCCCACATTCGTTGTGCTCATCCGATTTCGCGAATCGTTGCTTACGTCGCGGCATAAATTCACTTGATCTTTCCCGGACCCCACAAGGCGCGTCCTGGTTTTGCGCCAGTGTGCTCTCCGTCTTTCAGCACCTGAACTCCATTGACGAAGACGTGCTTCATACCGATCGCATACTGGTGCGGATTTTCATAAGTCGCTTTGTCCGCGATCGTCTTTGGATCGAACACGACCACGTCGGCAAAATAGCCCGCCTTAAGCAGGCCGCGATGATTGAGGCCGAGGTTCGACGCCGGGAGGCCGGTTAGCTTCCGAATAGCTTCTGCCACCGTGATTACTTTTTCTTCGCGTACATACTTGCCCAGTACCCGCGCAAAGTTACCGTAGGCGCGTGGGTGCGTCGATGATTCGAGAAACACGCCTTCAGCGGCCATCGAAGATGCGTCAGAGCCAAACGAAACCCACGGCTGCCGCAACTCTTTCTTGATATTGTCTTCGCTCATCGAGAAGGTGACCACCTGAATGCGAGAACGGGCTTCCAGAACCAGATCGAGCATGGTTTCGATTTCATCTTTGCCGCGCATCGCGGCGACTTCGGTCAGAGTTTTTCCAATCAGCGGTTTGAGGCTTGCCGGTCTCAGCCCTACCAGCAGAGTGCGGGCCATTGGACCCCGTCGATGCAACTCGTCGCTGATCCGCTTGCGCGTTTCCGGATCTTTCAGCCGCTGGTACATGGCATCATTACCACCGCTGTGTACCCAGGCGGGAATGCGCGAATCGATTGCATTCGAGCTTGCGATATAGACATACATATCGGCTGAGATTTTTAGCCCATCGCGGCGAGCTGCGTTGACCATCGCAATCACGCGATCCATCTTGGCAAAGTTATTTTCGCCCGATGCCTTGAGGTGGTAAATCTCGGCGGGCAGGCCGGCTTCGCGACTAATGCGCAGCAGTTCTTCGACGGCGTCGATCAAACCTTCGCCTTCGTTGCGGACGTGTGAAATGTATTTCCCTTTATACTTCGCCGCTTCTTTGCACATCTCGATCAGTTCTTCCGTCGAGGCGTAGATATCGGGCGCGTAAATTAAAGACGATCCGATGCCCAACGCACCCGTTTCCATTTCACGCCGCACAATTTCGCGCATGGCTCGCAGTTGCTCGGGCGTAGCTTTCTTATCTTCCAGACCGATAACGTAAGTGCGCACTGTGCCCGCGCCTATGAACGATGCCACGTTGGGCGAGACCCCGCGCTTCTCCAGGTAAGTCAAATACTCTGCGAGCGTGTTCCACGGAATATCGAATTTGTAATCGCCCTGTTGGGCCAACGCCCGTTTTTTCATCTCACCGTTGAGCGGCCCCGCCGACGTACCCTCGCCAAAAATTTCGGTGGTCACCCCCTGACGAATCTCACTTTGCGAACGGCCATCGGCAACCAATGAGCCTTCAGAATGCGAAAGCATGTTAATGAATCCCGGCGCGACGGCGAGTCCGCGCGCGTCGATTACTGTTGTGGCTTGCGCATCTCGCAAGTTACCGATGGCGACGATGCGGTCACCTTTGATGCCTATATCGGCTTTGATTGGCGCCGCGCCCGTGCCGTCATAGATGGTGCCGCTTTTGATTAGAATATCGAAAGCGGAAGACTTCGGCTGGGCGGATAAGGCGCAAGTTAAGAACAGAAGCGCGCAGAGTGCCGATACGAGTCTGGTTTTCATTTGGTTGTTTAGAGGCGGGCTACTGCCCGCCAGTTGAGAAGAACGTATTTTGTGCTGGCACCGCCGGTATCTTATCGACGGTTCACCGACGTCGTTAACCGCTTGCTACCGCAAGCGGTTCTGTACCGACTTGTTGAGCTCTAGAATTCGACGAACTCTTCAGGGTATTGCGTTAAATCGAGTCTTTCTTCATCGGGCACGGGCCTAATGCCCCACTGCTGCATCGCCAGGGCGCCAAAGAGAATCTCGATGGGCTTGCCATCCTCATCCTTGCCGATTTCGTCGATGACGAGCGCGTGAGTTGAGATCGGGTGGCCTTGAATTTCGGCTTCGAGAATCGCCGACGTGTTTGTCTCCTGAACTGCTCCGACCAGCGCAGTACGGAATCCGCGAGGCATTGTAGAGGTCTTCAAGATGTGTGCGACCGACGGAATGACATAGGTATTCCGAGCGCCGGTATCGAACAATGTCCAGCACTCTTGGCCATCCACTTTGATCGTTTGTCTGATTCCGCTAAAAATCACTAAAAATTTGCTCGGCCGAAATGATTCGCGACGTCAGCACCTTCACTTGATCGGAAGTCTACTTCGCCTTGATCCGCTCGACTTCACGGATCATGGGGAGAAATCTCAACTTCTGTTGCGACCACAACATATTTGATGTCTGAAGGACCAAATGATAGTCTCGGCAAGTTTCTCATCTCATCGTTTGCTTCTCTTAAGCGCGCGAAATCGAGATAGGCTTCGCGAGGTAGAGTCTTGAGCTTATCGAACCCACCTGGTAAATAGCGCCACTCGCGCTCGTCGTAGAATCTTACGTTCGGGATAATGCGACCTCGTCGAAGGAAGGGACCTTCATAAGGCTTCAGAAGTCCAACCAACATTGCGAGATTAGAGAGCAGCGTCATACAGCAGTTTCTTCGCCGCGTTGTTCATAAACGAGTTGGCGCGTGGCTTGCACTTCCCGCCGGAGAAAGGGATTTCGGATTGATTGCTCAGTTACCAGATCAACGCGTCGACCAAAGAGTCGCTCGAGAGCTTCGGCTAGACCGAGATAACGATCCGCATAACTCTTCGTGGGTTGACGGTCGGTCAGTTCGACAAGGAAATCTAGGTCGCTGGTTTTGGCATCGAAACGCGCATTTGTGCCTGAGCCAAAAAGATATAACCGGCGCACTTCGAACCGTCGGCATAGCTCGGCTAATGCGGGTTTGCTTTTTTCGATGAGAGAAATCATGGCAGATCTATTCTAAACCAAACCAGCGAAGATTTCTTCGAATCTGGGTTGGGTTTCAGGTTGCGCTAGCAGCTTCCTTCGGTTTCCATCTCAGCACTGGCTTCCTCGCTGCGGCGGCTTCATCCAAACGCCCGATGCGCGTCGAGTGGGGCGCGTTCAGAACTAGTTCAGGATCTTCAATCGCTTCACGTGCGATCGCGCGCATCGCCTCGATGAATTGATCGAGTTCCTGGCGACCGACTGATTCGGTCGGCTCGATCAGCATCGCTCCCGAAACAATCAGAGGGAAGTAGATCGTCATGGGATGGAAGCCGTAATCGATCAGGCGCTTGGCGATGTCGAGGGTGTGCACGCCCTTGCGTGACTGGCGTTTGTCGGTAAAGACCACTTCATGCATCGGCGGCGCGTCGAAAGGCTTTTCATAATCCGAGATCAAACCGTGCGCGATGTAGCGCGCGTTCAGCACCGCGGCCTCAGTGGCTTCGCGCAAGCCGTCGCGGCCATGCGTGAGAATGTAGGACAACGCGCGGAGCATCATTCCATAATTGCCGAGAAACGCTTTGACGCGACCGATCGATTGTGGTTGATCGAAGTCGAGTTTGAAAACGAAAGAGTCCTGAGTCTGGAGTCTGGAGTCTGTAGTCGAGCTGCCGGTCCCATGGTCGATCTTCACTACGCGCGGCACCGGCAGGAATGGTTCCAGTTCTTTGGTGCAGCAGCAGGGGCCAGAGCCGGGACCGCCGCCGCCGTGCGGCGTCGAGAAAGTCTTGTGCAGATTCAAATGGATGACATCGACGCCCATGTCGCCCGGCCGCGCGACGCCCACCAACGCGTTCATGTTGGCGCCGTCCATGTAAACCAGACCGCCGGCGTCATGCACGATGGCGCAGATCTGCTGAATGTTTCGTTCGAACAAGCCGAGCGTGTTGGGATTGGTCAGCATTAGACCCGCCACGTCGCCGTGGGCGCAGAGCTCGCGCAGATGATCTAAATCGGTCAGCCCTTGCGGAGTTGAACGAATTGTTTTGACCGTGAACCCGGAAAGATGAGCCGAAGCTGGGTTAGTTCCATGAGCAGAGTCGGGGATCAGCATCGTGCGGCGCTGGGCCGACTTCTCCTTACCATCACGGGCATCGATAAACGCACGAATGATCATGATGCCAGTCATCTCGCCGTGCGCGCCGGCGGCGGGTTGTAAGGAAATGCCGGGCAGACCGGTGATTTCGGCAAGATGCTGCTGAAGTTCGTAAACCACTTGCAGCGCGCCCTGTGCTTCGCCTTCCGCAGCCAGCGGATGCAGATTGGCAAAGCCGGCAATGCGCGCGACCTTCTCGTTCAAACGCGAATTGTATTTCATCGTGCACGAACCCAGCGGGTACATGCCTAGATCGATTGAATAGTTCCAGGTAGACATGCGCGTGAAGTGCCGCACCACGTCGACTTCAGTGACTTCCGGCATCCCTCGGAGATCGTCTTCGCGCTGAAATTCAGCGGGAATGAGTTCATCGAGGGCGATTTCGTCAACGTCTAGCGCCGGCAGCATAAAGCCCGCCCGGCCCGGCTGAGAGCGTTCGAAGATCAGCGACTCGTTATGGCTGATGTGCGTGGTTACTTTGGTGATGTTCGATTCCATGAATAAGTTGAATCTGTTTAGAGGCGGGCTACTGCCCGCCATGGGCGCGTAATCAAACCGGCGGGCAGTAGCCCGCCTCTAAACGATATCTAATCCCGCAACCAGCGCATCGATTTGTGCGCGCGTGTTAGTCTCAGTCACGCAGACCAGAAAATCGTTGGGCCGGTTCGCATCGAAACGCGAAAGGGCAATGCCGCCGTCAATTCCTTTTTCACGCGCCAGTCTGTCGAGCAGCGGCGCGGCCGGCGATGGTGCGCGCACCACAAATTCGTTGAAGAACGGACCAGAGAAAGGAAGTGACCAGCCGGCAACCTTCGCGATCTCGCGGGCAGCGTAATGCGCTTTTTGCGCGCATTGCCGCGCGGCTTCTTGTACTCCGCGACGGCCCATCGTTTCCAAATAGACGGTTGCCGCCAGAGCGATTAGGCCTTCATTCGTGCAGATGTTCGAAGTCGCTTTCTCACGACGGATGTGCTGCTCGCGGGTTGCCAGAGTCAACACAAAACCGCGCCGCCCTTGCTTGTCATAAGCTTCGCCAACCAGACGGCCAGGTATCTGGCGCGCATACTTTTCGCGGATCGCAAACAAGCCGACATAAGGACCGCCGAACGAAAGCGGCACGCCGAACGATTGTCCCTCGGCGACGACGATGTCGGCGCCGGAGGCTCCGGGCGAACGCAGCAAGCCGAGCGACATAGCTTCGGTTATCGCCACGATTAAGAGCGCGCCTTTTGCATGGGCTTTTTCGGCGAGCGCTTCGACATCTTCGATACAGCCAAAAAAGTTTGGCGACTGCACCACGATCGCGGCAGTTTGATCGTCGATTGAATCAACCAGGGTTTGACCAGTATTCGAGTCAAACTGCGCGTGCTGTAACTCAATCCCCGCGTGCTGTACGTAGGTGTGCGCGACTTCCAAATACTGCGGGTGGATCGCGGCCGACGCGACCACCTTGGAACGCTTGGTCACTCGCTCAGCCATCAGCACGGCTTCGGCCATCGCGGTCGACCCGTCATACATCGACGCGTTCGCGATGTCCATGCCCGTCAACTGGCAGACCAGAGTTTGGAACTCGAAGATCGATTGCAGCGTGCCCTGGGAAATTTCCGGCTGGTAGGGCGTGTAAGCGGTGAAGAATTCCGAGCGCGAAATTAAGTGATCGACGATCGTGGGAACGTAATGCGAGTATGCGCCGCCGCCAAGAAAGCTGATGCGGCGCGCGGCCTGATTTCGCGTGCCCATTTCGTCGAATGCGTTTAGCAGTTCGATCTCAGACATCGCTGCCGGCACGTTCAGGTCACGGCGCAGGCGTAAATCTTCGGGAATTGAATCAAAAAGACTTTCAATTGAAGCGGCGCCGAGTTGTTCCAGCATCTCGGCGCGTTCGCGGGGCGAGTTGGGAATGTAACGCAATGCTATTCACTCTCTGCTTTCGTAAAGTCTTCATATTCAGCGGCGGTCAAGAGGCTGTCGACTTCACCGGGGGTGCTCATCTTAATCTTCAGCATCCAACCGTCGCCGTACGGATCGTGGTTAACTTTCTCAGGCTCATCATTCAACGATCCGTTGACCTCGGCAACCTTGCCGGAGACCGGCGTGAAAATTTCCGAGACCGCCTTGACCGATTCGACCGAGCCGAAAGACTCGTGGGCGGCAAACTCTTCGCCGGCCTTCGGCAGTTCGACGTAAACCACATCGCCGAGTTGCTCCTGCGCGTGATCGGTAATGCCGACTACGGCGGTGTCACCTTCGACCCGCACCCATTCGTGGTCTTTGCTGTAGTGAAGATTCTCTGGAACGTTGGCCATGATGCTCCTAAAGTTTTGAGTTTTAAGTTGTCAGTTTTTAGTTTCAGCCCTCTCGCGCGACGCTCGAACAGATATTAGAGAGTCTTAACTGAAAACTCAAAACTGAGAACTGAAAACTACCTCGGTCGCTTATAAAACGGCAGCGGCACAATCTGCGCGCCGACCAGCCGGCCGCGCACGTCGATTTCAATCGCGCCGCCTTCAACCGCCGACTCAAACGGAACGTAAGCCATCCCAATGTTCTTTTTTAAGAAAGGCGCGGGGCTTCCGGAAGTCACCTGGCCTATGCGCCGGCCGCCGATCAAAACATCCTGGCCGTCGCGGGCGATGCCGCGATCAGTGACTTCAAAGCCAACGAGCTTTCGCTTGATGCCTGCTTCTTTCTGAGCAGCCAATCGCTCGCGGCCAATAAACTCACCTTTATTCAGTTTACAAATCCAGCCGAGGTTGGCTTCGAGCAGCGTCGTCGTCTCGTCGATCTCATGACCGTAGAGAGACATGCCGGCCTCCAGCCTCAGCGTGTTGCGCGCGGCCAGGCCGCACGGCAGGACGCCGTCGGCTGCGCCAAAGTTTCCGGCCTCGAGAATCTTGTTCCAGATCTGTTCGGCTTTGTCTGCCGCCGCATAAACCTCAAAGCCATCTTCGCCAGTGTAACCAGTGCGCGAGACGATCGATGCTACGCCATCCACTTCGCCTTTGCGAAAGTGATAATACTTAATCTCGTTCAACGGTACGGCGGTCAAAGTTTGCAGGATTGAAAGCGCGTCGGGACCCTGGATAGCGATTTGGCAATAGTCATCACTGACATTCTTCAACTCGACGTTTTCATCGCCGTGGTGTGATTTGATCCAGTCCCAATCCTTCTCAGTGGTGCCGGCATTTACCACCAACAGCAGACGATCTTCGGCAAAGCGATAGACCAGGAGGTCGTCGATGACAGTTCCTTCGGGGGTAGTCAGTGCCGAGTACTGCGCCTGGCCATCAATCAGTTTAGAGACGTCGTTCGAAGTCAGATGATTGACGAAGGGAATTGCGTCAGGGCCGCGCACGTCGATTTCACCCATGTGCGAAACGTCGAACAGCCCCGCGTGCGTGCGCGTGCGAAGATGTTCAGTCATGGTGCCGGCGGGGTACTGGACCGGCATGTCCCAGCCGCCAAATTCAACCATGCGCCCGCCCAGACGACGATGCGCGCTATTGAGCGGCGTACGTTTCAGTTCTAATGCGGGCGCATTCAATCGCGTGCTCTGCTTTCTGGCAAAGGATCAAAAACTCATCAAGTTTTAGGCAGACCCGCAACCTAGCATGCTGGTTTGTGAAGCGTCAAGTTATGGGTTGTCTCCTAATCAAGAACTTTGCCTGAGAATTGCGCAGAGAAGCAAGCACCATTGCACGAGACAGCATAAGCGCCGTTAGGCGCGTGATGTTTATAGTCCGCAACAATCAAATATTCCCAGCTCCTCTAGGAGCGGTATAACATTTCGCTCATAAAGGAGCTTGGGTTTCATTTCAGACTTATTTCTATAAACATTTGGCTCCTAACGGAGCCCGATCCTGCAGCTTTCCTGGATTGAATCAGTCCCGCTTTTATTGTTAACCCCGCCCGTCTTGCCTACAATGCATGCCGGTCAAACATGCAATTGAACCTGCGCTCTGGAATATTGATCCGCTATGGCACGCCGGTGCTCTCCGTTACGCTGGCTTTACTGGTGACGTCTCTGCTATGGCCGCTGATCAAGCCGCAGGCGTCGCCGCTCTTTCTGGCCGCCATAATCATCAGCTCCTGGCGAGGCGGCAAGGGACCGGGGTTCCTCGCTACCATTCTGTCCGGTCTGACTCTTGATTACTTCTTCATTTCGCCACTGTATCGTCTGGGCGGTGGCTGGGATGACGTAAGCCGTCTGATAGTGTTTGGCATTGAAGGGTTTGTTCTGAGTTGGCTGATCGACTCGCGGAAACGAATTGAAGATCAGGTGCGAGACTCGCGCGAGGAATTGCGCGCTCTTTCAACTCACCTGCAGTCAGTGACTGAGAAAGAACGAACCCGAATTGCGCGTGAGATTCACGATGAATTGGGACAAGTTCTGACCGGCCTCAAGTTTGATGTCTCGTGGTTGCGCGACCGGGCCAAAGAAGACACGCGCGTTCCCGAGCGCGAGAAACTGAATGCCACGTTGAAAAACATTGACGGGGCAATTCATTCGGTGCGCCGGATCGCCACTGAGTTGCGGCCACCGGTGCTCGACACACTCGGTTTGACGGCGGCCATTGAATGGCAGGCAAAGGATTTCGAAACGCGGACGGGGATTAAGTGCCAGCTCGATCCGATGGCTGAAGACCTCCCAGTCGATCGCGACCGGGCCACGGCCATCTTCCGCATCTTTCAGGAAGCGCTGACGAACGTGGGGCGGCATGCCCTCGCTACCCGCGTTACAGTAGGATTACAGAGGGTCAACGGCCACCTGTTCTTGCGAATCGAGGACAATGGAAAAGGGATTGAAGCAACCAGAGGGTCCGGCTCTCATTCTTTGGGTATCCTGGGGATGCAGGAGAGGGTACGTTTGCTGAATGGAGAAATGAGCATTAGCGGAGAAGAGGGTCAGGGTACTGTCATCAACGTAGACATTCCGCTGAACATCTACAAGTACGAGGTTGAGATCAAGCAAAAATGATCGGCGTTTTGATCGCAGATGATCATACGGTCGTCCGCCAGGGCTTGAAGGAAATACTGTCGCACGACGCGCAGTTGTGCGTGGTTGGCGAAGCTGCCACCGGTGATGAAGTTCTGCGCCTGGTAGAGGTTCTAAAGATCGACGCGCTGGTCCTGGATATTTCGATGCCCGGCAAGAATGGCCTTGACGTGCTCAAGGAATTGAAGCGAACCCACCCCAGTCTACCGGTGCTGGTACTGAGCATGCATCCGGAAGATCAGTTCGCGATTCGGATTCTAAGGGCCGGCGCCGCTGGCTATGTCACCAAAGAAAGCGCGCCTGACGAATTGATCGGCGCGCTGCGGAAAGTTTGTAGCGGCGGCAAATACGTCAGCCCTCAGCTCGCCGAAAAGCTGGCCATCTTCGTTGAAAAAGAGAAGAGTGGGCCGCTGCACGAACAACTGTCGGATCGCGAATTCCAGGTGCTGCGGATGCTGGCGCTCGGCAAAACGGTATCCGAGATCGCCGACGAATTGTTGCTCAGCGTTAAGACCATCAGCACCTATCGCACGCGGGTGCTCGAAAAAATGAAGATGAGCACCAACGCCGAACTCACGCGTTATGCGTTACAGCATCAATTGGTGAGTTAGATACAGAACCGCTCGCGCTAGCGAGCGGATCCCACACCCAACAGCTGTTCCACTGGTTTCAATCGAGTATAAGACCCACTCGCTACCGCGAGCGGTTCTGTAACGGCCCTTGTAGGACATACTCTGACACTCGCTTGCGCGAAATTCCCACGAAAGAATCCGCGTTCGCCGATACCGCCGCTGGTTTTCTCGCTGTATCCTCCGCCTCGTCTTAGACAAGTCGCTTTGCACGAAATCGAAAAAGAAAGATCTTTCGGTGTTTCCTCAGGTGAGAGAACTGAATCCCGACCAAAAAATCGTTAGATTTAGCAGGGAAGAGGCGCAAGCCCTGCTCGGCCGCCGCGTGCTGACGGTGGCGGGAGTCGATGGCGTGCCCACGGGAACGTTCGGGAACGTGATGCATCTTGATGAAATCGAGAAGGATAATTTTGAGTTAATAGTCGAGTGGTACGTCCTGATTGACGGCAAGCGCCAACATGATTGGTTCAGCAAGGAACAGTACGAACAATGCCTGATTGACGCCCCGGAACCGGATCTGTCAACCAGAATCAATACGGCTTAAATACAAAGAGTTTTCGGTTTTTTTCAGTCTCGACGGAAAAATCGTTTCAGTAACCTGGAGAATCAACGATGAATGAAGTACGCAAGCGAAAAAGCAAGGGCCCAAATTTCAACGTGTATGTGGCGGTCAGCTTTCCCAACGAAACTTTTTGCGAAATCGAAGTTCTCGGCGAGCAGAAAGGCTTGGCCAAAGCTCAGTTGGTGCGCGAACTATTCCTGCGCGGGCTGGCGGCCTATCATCGCGATGGCCGGCTGAGCGAGATAGCCGAACACGATCGCAGCGTGCCAACCGTGCGTCAGTTCACCGCCGAAGGAGCGGTCGAAGTTGCCGCATAACTCAGCGTACACGATCCAGACTGATCGCCGCCCGAAGAGACTAATGCAGGTTATCGAACTTCTCACCAGGCATCTGTTTCGCTCTGAAGAGCGAGCGAACGATGCGCAATACCGCCAAACTGTCGCGCAGATCCAGACCCTCCAGCGACACGTCTTCAGACAGATCCGGCTTCGATTCCTGGAGCGGCACGGTCAGATTGAAGGAAGCCGGCTGGCCCAGCTTACCGTTGACAAGCTGTTTGGCCGGGCCGCCTCGCGCAATGGCGATGACGGTCTTTCTGCCGATCAATTCGCCGCCGAGATCGCGATCGAAAATCAAACCATTCGCGACATCTCCTTCATTTGCCTGCTCGCCATGCTTGAACTACAGAGCGCAGATAACCACGCCGCAGCCAGACAGAGAATTGCGGACACCATTCACTGGCTGCAACAGTTCGGTGAAATTCCTCCACATGCTTCGGATCCGAATGCCCTGGCTCTGATCAGCGAGACACTGACGCTTCCGACTCGTGACCACTAATGACCCTCGTTGGACGATGAATACCTCAAGACCGGCATCACAGATCGGGCGGTTGCGAAGCGTGCGGAACTGAGGGAAGACAAGAACCGCGAGCCGGGAAATGTTTCTGGTCCGCAAGAAAAAAGTCGCTATTCCTCCTTCATAAGAAGATGCGAAACCAGAGAGACCGCGTCTGACGTCTTGAATGCCTTTCATGCAGCACTGCTTGAATCGGGAGTCTCATTCATTAATGCAAGGGCCACTGAAACGCGACGTCTTATTGTTCGACCTCGACGGCACGCTGACCGACCCGAAGGCCGGCATCGTAGGATCTATTCGATTTGCGCTGGATCAACTCACCGTTGAGTGCCCGGGCGAAGACGTGCTCGGCCGCTTTATCGGGCCGTCGTTGCGAGCTACGTTCGCGTCACTCCTAAACACGCGCGACACCGATCGGATTGAAGATGCCATGACGTTGTTTCGGGAGCGATTCGCTGTGACCGGGCTCTTTGAGAATCAGGTCTATGACGGTGTGCCGGCGATGCTGGAGCGCGCGAGCCGGGTGTGTGGCGCGACATACGTGGCGACGTCGAAGCCAGCGGTGTTTGCCGAACGCATCGTGAAGCACTTCGGCCTCGATAAACACTTTCGGAAAGTGTATGGTGCAGAACTCGATGGCCGCTACGATGACAAGGCAGAACTGCTGGCCCACCTGCTGGCAGCCGAGCGGGTGGCGCCGGAGCTGGCGGTGATGATTGGAGATCGCGCGGGCGATGTTCGGGCAGCCAAGGCGAATGGCCTGCGATCGATCGGGGTTTTGTGGGGCTATGGCTCAGAGCAGGAACTGGTTGATGCCGGCGTCGAGATTCTCTGCCAGACTCCGCTGGAGTTGGCGAATCATCTGTCCTTGGCTTGAGGTCTGTATCGGAGCGCAGGGACCCGGTCGCAACATTCCGGTTGGCCCGATGTCGCCAGGAAGGAACCCGGTCGCTCCGCTCCCGTTACTGACCTCATTACGAGATCCGTCTGGTGGCCACGCCTCGGGCGGTGCATCCAAGTCTTAGCTCTGATGCGTACATTCAGTACGCCCTGGACTTCGTTCATGGATGTGAGCGATAACGTATCGGATCTTTGGAGGTTATTTTGATGTCACGCTTTCTTTCTTGCCTCGTCTCAGTTTTTCTCGTTGGTACGACTTTAGGTTGCCATGCGGCCGCTGCTCCGGTCGTTGGCGCGATTCCGAACCCAGCGATTGACGCGCCGCTGGCGGCGGCGAAAGGGGAGCGAACCGCCGTGGTCGCGGGCGGCTGCTTTTGGGGAATTCAAGCAGTCTTCCAACACGTTAAGGGAGTCATCTCGGTGACTTCCGGCTACTCGGGAGGATCGGCTGACACGGCTCATTACGAAATGGTTAGCGATGGGAATACCGGGCACGCCGAATCGGTCCGGATCACTTATGACCCGTCCCAGGTTTCCTATGGCCAGTTGCTCAAAGTATTTTTTGCCGTGGCCCATGATCCGACGGAACTCAATCGACAGGGACCTGACACGGGCACCCAGTATCGTTCGGCGATCTTCTACGCTGACGAAGAGCAAAAGCGCATTGCCCAGGCGTATGTTGGGCAGCTCAATAAGGCCAAAGTGTTTCCGCGGACGATCGTAACGCAGGTGGTCGCGCTCAAAGCTTTCTATGCGGCCGAGGCTTATCATCAGGACTATGCCATGAATCATCCCGATGAGCCGTATATCGCAATCAACGACCTTCCCAAAGTAGAAAACCTGCGCAAACAACTTAGCGATCTGTATGTTCCGAGCCCGGCAAGGAGATGATCAGTCTGTAACGCAGAATTTAGCGGAGAAGCCGAACATGAATGATGAAACAGTGCGATTCACCGTCGCGCTTTCGATTGCCGAGGGCAAACTCGAGGCGTTCGAAGCCATCGCGCAGACAATGGTCGCGGGGAGCGAGTCAGAGGCGGGCACTCTCGTATACGAGTTCTGCTTGAGCAATGACCGCAAGCGGTGTCGATTGGTTGAGAAGTACGCTGACGCAGATGCGACCGTGGCGCACTTCACCGGCCCGGTGGTCCAGGAGCTCGTCCCCAAGCTACTTGAGGTGTCCACGATCAGCGGCTTCGAGGTTTATGGAGATCCTGGCCCCAAAGCCGCGGAGATGATGATCGCGATGGGAGCAGAGATTTTTGAACACTGGCACGGATTTAGTCGCTGAGAAGAGGCTTAAGCCGCTTCCAGCTGGAAACGCGGACTGTCCCGTCCGCACAGCCTTCACAGCGCTCATTTTTTCTTCACCAAAATGTTGTTTGCGCTTCGCGCTCAATACGGACGAGATGTCCGCGCTCAAAACGAAAAAAAAAAGCTGCGCCTGGTTTCAGTCCGGGAACTGAAATCAGACGCAGCCTGATCGCTGCTTGACGAGCAACGGCTCTTAGAGAATCTGCTTGAAGCCGGTCGGTTCTATGTGTTGGAACAAAGGTGTCGACGGGGGCAGTCTGTTTGGATCTAGAAACGACACGTCAAACGCCCAGTCGCGGATGGGTGGCTGATAAATAATGAAGGGGGTCACATAGGACCACGGGCCGACAGCTTGGGTGGCGTGATAAAGCGGAATGAAAGACCCTACACAATTCCACCGGCGGCCCTGTGAAAGCCAGTCTTCAACAAACCGGGGAAAATTGATCATGCCGCCATTCAGACGGGATTCGAAGCCGTTGCCCTGGTCCGGCGTTCCCGAGAGGGCCGACAGGTTATTGCCGGCAATAATTCCGGCGCGCACGGATGTTTCGGCCGCGACGTTCGGCAGATTGAGGTCGGCTAATCTGTTGGTGCTCGTATCCGGATACATTGCGCTCGAGCTATCAAACCATGTCTTTGACATCGGAGAGAAAGCATCGGTGACGACTGAAGCGGGTATCTGATCACCATTGTAATGATAAGTCGCAGCTGGATCGTTCAACGCGGCAACCCCGGCGGGAGGCGCGCTGTTGATGCCAGTCGTATTGTAATTTCCCCACACATACATCAGGTTTTCGGTAGCAACCGTAATACCCAGAGTTGACGACAGCTTTCCGGTAGCGCCGCTTAAGAGCATGTCTTCGCCGTTGAATAATCGCACCGAACGGCGAAAGTAATTGTTTGGATTTAACCAGGCGGCGACTGCAATTGCTCGCTTGGTGCGATCCGTGCCATAGCTGCCGGCGAGAGCAACGGGATCCGGGAGTTCGGCAACATCCTTGACCAGCGCGCCGGTCTCCTGCACGTCTTCACCTGGATCCAGCGAACCGTTGGGACCGTAAATGTCCTCGTTGTCAGCCATTCCGTTGGTGGCGCTAATCGTGGCGCCTGAGGAATCGACAAACGTCCTGACGTTGTCACCCCGGCGATCCGAAATGTACAAAGTATAGCCATCGGGCTTGGCAATATTCGAGCTGACCGCACTCGTGCTCGCCAGCAGATTACCGTCGTAGGCGCCATCAACCCAGCGAGCGAAATTCTTCATGTTGATTTGCACGACACTCATGATACCGCGCTCATAAACAACATTCTGCGACATCGCGTTGCTGATACAGCCTTCCTGCACGTTATAGACATTGATCGGAACGATAGCGTTCCAACTGGCCCAATTGGCCCCGGGCGTGCCGGACATCAAGGTCGCTATTGCATTGGACGGTGAAATATCCGATCGCGACGATTGGCCGGTCGAGTCATCGGCTATGTTGGTCATGTATCCATAAGTCGCATCCAGCGTCGGATGCGAGGAGTCAATCTTGATCTCGCCATCGCCTCCGATGTAGGTGCTGTTCATGATGTACGTTAAATAGTTCTGACCGCTTGAGCTGCTCGCGTCGCGACTGCCCTGGGTAAAGGCCGCCCACAGCGGTCTCTGCAAGGCCACGATCGCATTAGGTTCGCCTTCAGTCATTCCCATGCTCAGGATTTCTCTGGTGACATCGCGAGCTACGCCATTTCCGTCAACGATCTCAATAAGTATCCGGCCCTTAATGCCGGACCCTGACGGAATCACTGTCCCATTGGGCGATTTCGGCAGCGAATAGACCGTCCCACTGTTCGCCGTGTAGGTTGCGTTACCCGCGCGGCCATTCAGCGTGAAGGTGTTGGCGTCTACGACCGTGATTGCATATTCGCCATTCGCGTTCGTATTGCCCGTAACTCCGCTAATGTATACGAGGTCGCCGGTCGAGAATCCGTGGCCGGCGCAGGTAATAGAAATAGGATTGGTATTCGTTGCACCTGTTATGTTCTTCAGAACAGGGGCCTTCACACCTCGAACTGTGTCAGCCTGTCGCGCGGTCCCATTTTGGTTTTGCAAGACACTGGTAGCAGATGTATCGACATAGTTGCCGCTATCGTCGAGGCGCCACAAGGCTCGGCCGCCGTTGGATGTCGTAGCCGCATTGGGTAGCGGAATCGGATCGAACGTCGACAAATCAACACCCTGGCCGGACGGAATGCCGGCCGCATCCGTCACGCCCTCATCGTCAAGCAGAATACGAATTGCGGACTTGGTATGAAATCGGGAGCTGCTGAGGGTCGCAGCGTCGTTCGGGAGCCGTCGCTTAATAATTTCGCGCGTGAAGTTGCCCTCGAGCTGCATTGGCAACAGCAGCTTGGCGCCGCCGGTTGTGCCGGTCAGCAGTTGCCCGCCGAACTGGTCGGATACTCCGGATTGGGCTGCGGCCACGGATTTTGTATTCCACGTGGAATTGACGGTTCCGTTCGGCGAGCCTGGCCAGTAACCACGTTGGCCGGCCGTCGCCGTGGTGATGTTTGGTCCGTTTACCATGCTGCCCATGGTGATCGGCACGTTAATACCATTTACAGTCATGAAGACGTGGTCCGCGCCGGTAGCAGTTCCATTACGCCAGACGTCCGTTATGAATTCATTAGCGGTCGTCACTTTGGCCTGAAAAGTGAGACTAACACTGGCACTGGCATAGATATTACCGTTTGCATGGACGCGGCCGTTGATGGCCATCGAGGGCAACGGGTAGAGTTCAACATCCTCGTTGCTGAACATGCCGAACTGGAAAATAGGGATCAGATAGTTGTTGACCTTGCGCTGAAGGTTGACCTGGGCCCCGGTGGCTGTCTGGGTGGCGGTCGAATTCAGAATGTAAGGCGTGACACTGGCAACCAAACCGGAAAACGGGCCGCTCTGGATCGTCACGGTGCTGTTGGCAATATTCGGGTCTGGCACCAACGTCTGATTGAAGCTGAACCCTTCGTCGAGTAACTCAGTCGGATACCCTGCCGCGATCGTGTTGAGTTGTGTGGTTGTTGGCCGGGAAGTCTTGGTAAACAAGTTCGAAAAATCGTTGGTCATCTTTTCTATGCCCGCGGCTGACGCATAGAATGTCTGGGTGCGCTGCAGATCGCTGCCGGCGATTCGTGATTCATGAGTTACAACTGCCAGTACCGTCATCGAGATGGCGGCCAGCAGGGACATGACCAGCAAAGCAGTGGCGAGCGCGGCGCCTCGTTCGTTCGTCTTGAACGAGACCTGACCTGAAAAGTTTGACTCTGAGTTCTTGCGCATAAGACTTCCTTCCATCGGGTTCTGGGTTCCAGTGCAATCCGCGGGTTGATTTCGATTCGTTATCTTTACAGGGCTGTGCGGAATTGCATGTTACGAACGGAGGTGGCCGTGGTCGTGGAGATCGACTGGCGACCGTTATTATTCGCCGTGACGGCGTTGACCGCTTTCGCTGTTTCCACCGTAACGGTGGTTTCCACCTCGCGAACTCTTTGTTGATTGGCATTCGACAGTTGTCTTACGGGTTGCGGTACAAAACCGTTTGCATCCGTCATGTCGAGCAGGTACCGGAACTGCAAACCGGTAACGTGCTCGGCCACCACGCTGTCGACGAAAGTAACGTTAGGAACGCCGAAGACTCGCTTGATGAGCAAGTTGTTCGCGTTCAAATAGTAGTGAATGATCTGCAGCCGCATGAGCGATGTCGGTTGTGTCCCGCCCACTGATACGAGGTTAATCGGCGTCCCCGATCCGGTTTGGTTTATTCCGTAGGTGTCGCCATTGGTAAAGGTCAGAGTCGAGCCGGCAATGCTCGAAACTATCCCAAAAGCGATGGAATTACCCGACGCGATCGCGTACATCTCTCCCGTATGAAACAACGTCGCGTTGGGCACGAGGATGTTTGTGTTGCTGCCTGAGAAAGTAATCTTTCCAGCTAATAGCGTGACTGCCTGGCCACCGTTGAACGACGTCTCCTGAGTCAGCATGGTAAGACGATCGGCTCCGGCCATGACATTCACCGCCGGACTCGCCTGCGGTACGGCGATGTTCGCCGGCACATTGTCGTCCGAAACCACCAGTGCCAGGTTGACGTAATTCACGTTGAGAGGATCGACGATGGGTGTTTGGGTCAGATAGTTCTGCACAAAGGTCTTGGGCACCGAGATATTGCCCATGCCTTTTAATCCACTGCCGGCCGTCGTTAGATCGCGATTGATGATCTCGTGGGCCGTGCGCAAACTTTGCTCTGCATCGGTAGAATTGTAAGTGCTGCTGGCAAATCTAATGCTGCTGCCTACCAGGGCAAACGCCGCGCCGGTCACGATTGTCGTGACGGCCAGTGAGACCAGCAACTCGATCATTGAGAAGCCGCTCTGGCTTTTGAAATTGTGCTTAGGGGACATTGCCGCCTCCAATATTGTCGAGCACCCAGGGCTCGCCGATTTACGGTTACTCATCTAAAGTTCGACCGGCTGTCGTTGTTGAGATAGCTGACTCCGACCATGTCTCTTAGCTGGCCGCCTGCGTCCGGATAACGCAAAGTGACTTGAACGCGTTTGAGATTCGGGTTAAGGCTGGTAATTAAAATTTGTCTGGTGTATTGACCAACCTTCAACGAGTTGTCGACCACATCGTCCGCAGTTCCGTAGACATTGTCCGGGCCGGCGCTGATCAAATCATCGGTCGTGCCAAAAAGGCCGTCCGGTCCTGGATTACTCGAAACAGGTTGAAACGTGGTGGGAAACCCGGGAAAGGTACGCGTTGCTCCAGTATCATCAACCGACCCGGTGTTCGCGATCTGGCCAAAGGTCAACTCGCTTACGTCTCCGGATTGCGTGTTCCTGAGGGTTTCCATTTGCTCAAGCATTGAGACCACCATCAGCTTGGTGTTGGTAATGTTGCGTCCTTTGTTACTGACGGTCACGGCATAGCCGATTGACGCCGCCAGGCCGAGGAGGCCGATGGTAAGGATCAGCATAGCTACCACCATTTCCAGAATCGTTACACCGGACTCCGGGCCAAGTTGCTTTCGTGGATCGGGTCTCCGGAAATGTTTATTCAGCATACGCACTTGCATTTGTGTCATACCTCCAGACTCTAACTCTTCCGGAAACTCCTAGAACTGAAACCGCGCTCGCGGTCTGAGTGGGAACCTTGTTGTTATAGAAAAACAGTGCTCGGGAGAGTGGTGCGCCGGCCGCGTCAATCACCGAACCATCAGGTTGAAATGTGATGTAGACTTTGCTGCTGGTGAGCGCGGTTGGCGGCGTGGTATCGCTCAGCGTCGTCACGGATATACCCGCAGGAACACCGTATGAAACCTCCGAGGTCGGAAGGCCCCCACTGCCGGCGAGCGGAACGGAAAGTAGCGTCGTGGTGCAGGCCGTCGCTGGGAAACCGCTGGCGGCAACGAGCTGAGTCCAGGTCATGTTGCAGCCCCCATTGTTGACGTTGTTGTGATCGTAAATCGTGACTTGCTTGGTAGCGTCGTCATACTGGAAGGTAACGGCTTGTCGCTGGGACATGGCTTGCTGCCTGGCATATCGTATGTGAGAGGCAACTTCGCGAGGCAATGCGGTAGAGCGAATTAGCCTTCGCGCTGAAATGACTTGCGGCACGGCGACCGCGGTCAGAATGCTTGCGATTGCGACAACGGCAAGCATCTCCATAAGCGATCTGCCGCTGTTTGATTGCCAGCCTTGAGCTTTTCCCGTGGCGACCTGAGCTTTCATTGTTATCACCTGTCAACCTCGATTTGCTGCTGCCTTGCCAATTCTTCCCGGCCGTCCAGTGATGGCCGAGCCTCTGCCAAGAGCAAGGACGATGCCACCCGCGTTTGCTAATGAAATCAGTCGAACGGCTGGTGAGACACGGGATTCTTGTCACCTTGAGTAACAGGGAAGAGAACAGAGTTACCCATGTTGGCAGACTCGTATGGCCCAGCATGCGGCCGTCGATTTGCGGCTGACGATCCCTCACGACAAAAAGCTAGGCGCGGGTCTGATCTTTTTGCTATAGTCAATTCAGCTCCCGAGCGGTTTCGCCGGAGCATGACAACTAAGACCGAGACTCACCACAAATCGATTGACGTCGATCGATGAGTCAACTCGGCTCCTTTCCCAGGGACTGTAACGTCCTGCTTCCTCGGATTCACACGTTAATGATTGCTGGATCTGGATGATTAATCCGACAGGCAACTTCGCGTAGCAGCACCGACTAATCCGGGAGCTGATCGATCTCCGGTTCAGATTGAGATTTCACAATGGCCAGAATTGATGACCTTCTCAGGCAGATGAAACAGCATGGCGCTTCGGACCTCCACCTGACGTCGGGCTCTGCTCCTTACATGCGGATCCATGGGGACATGGTGAAGCTGAACTATCGCAACGTCACCGCTGAGACCTGCCAGAGTCTGCTGTTTGAAATTCTCACTGAGAAACAGAAAGAGCTTTTCACGGAAAACTGGGACCTGGATCTGAGCTATCCGCTGCACGGAGTGGGCCGTTTTCGCGTAAACGTATTCATGCAAAGAAACGGGATCTCCGCGGTCTTCCGGCTGATTCCCGAGAATATCAAGACCATCGATGAACTCGATCTCCCCGAACAGCTTTCCCAATTAATTGATATTTCCGAAGGACTGATTCTGGTCACGGGTCCGACCGGCTCGGGGAAGAGCACGACCCTGGCCTCTCTGATTCATACCATCAACCAGAAACAGCAGGCTCACATCATCACGATCGAAGACCCGATCGAATTTGTGCACGAGAATAACCGCTGTTTGATCAGCCAGAGAGAACTGGCGAGCCATACGAAATCTTTCGGGGCCGCTTTGCGCGCAGCGCTGCGCGAAGATCCGGACATTATCCTCGTGGGCGAGATGCGCGATCTGGAAACGATCTCACTGGCTATCACGGCCGCCGAGACCGGTCACCTGGTGTTTGGCACGCTGCACACCAACAGCGCCATCAAAACCATCGATCGCGTCATCGACGTTTTTCCTGAAGGCCAGCAGGCCCAGATTCGCGTTATGTTGTCTGAGAGTTTGCGAGGCGTCGTGGCCCAGGCGTTACTTCCGCGGCCCGATCGCCAGGGACGCGTGCCGGTGGTTGAGATTCTGATCAACGTCCCAGCCGTCGCGAACCTGATTCGCGAAGGCAAGACACATCAGATCGCCTCAGTCATGCAAACCGGAAGGACGCACGGCATGGTGACCTTCGACGGGGCCATTCACGATCTAATTCAAAAGAATTTGATTTCGAAAGAAGATGCCTCCAGCTTTTTGCGTCGCCGCAGCGCGGGCAAACAGCTCACTGGCTCCAGCGGTCACGGTATGCGTCTCGCGAACAGTCCGGTTGTGGTCTGACCCCACTTACTCATCTCGCCCGAGTTGCCTCACGGCCCGTTCCCACGCGCTCCGAAAAGGAAAGCAGTAAACAAGTACTATTGCCGAGACGCCAACGGCCCGCAGCATGTTGGTCCAATCGCCGCTCAGTATCGTAATCACGAATCCCATCAGGGCGATCGCGCCGGCCATGCAGGCCAGCTGAATCGTCGTGTCCCGCAGTGTCTTCAACAAACCCGAGACGCCTTTGACGGCCGCAATATCCTGCAAGCGCATCGCTGAGAACTTTGTTCGTCTGATGATAAAGGCGCCCAGGCCAAACACCAGCACCGCAATCCATAAACCCATGATGATTTTGGAGTCCCGGCCTGGATCGCCAGGTCGAAAAATGCGATCGATGGCAAAGAAGGTGATGGCCAGCAGGACCATATCCATAACCAGAAAAGCGGCGACCACGAGCGTGGCGGTGCGATGCCGCCGCGCCAGCTCGTTTTGCAGGCCTGCGGAGTTCAGGGTCATATCAGAGCGGCAAGATTGCGCGCATTCCGGGCTGATGAATCAAGGTTTCGGCGTCGGTGTTTGAACCGCCCGTGGTCGTGTGCTCGGCGTCGTGCTGGGATTGGCCTGAACCGGCGCAGGTGAAGTGGCCGGCGTTGGTTGCGTCGCTGGAGCGCGCGCCGGACCTCGCTGAATCACCGGCTGCAACGCGCTGTCCGGCAGTTGGCCGTTATTCTGAATCGCTTTGTCGATCAGGTCGTTGCCGTCACCTTTCCTGGAAATCAGAATTCCGTCGTGACTGGTGGTGACGTTCGGGTTGCCGCTGATCTGCTGCATCATGTTCTGGGTGAACGTGGGCTTTTCGCAGACAGGTAAGTCCTTCTTAATCGGATCGGGTTCGGGGACGGCCGCGCCGATGATGTTGAGTTGTTCTTTAGCCTTCTCGACGAATTCGCTGTTCGGATGATCGCGAACCAGTCGCTGGTAATACTTTGCGGCCTCATCCGGCTCTTCCTCCAACTGGTAAGTCGCGGCGTAACGGAACAGCACTTCATCTTCCCTACAGTAGTTTGGATATTTGTCGAGGATCTCTCTAAAACGATCCTGCGCACCCTTCAGGCCGCCGTGTTTGTCTTCGTAGCGAACGCGATAGAACTCGGCAATAACAAAACTGTGATTCGCCAGGATGTCCTGACTCTCGCGTAGGCGCTTTTCAGCGTCAGGCCGCAGGGGCGATTTCGGGCACTGCTGCAACATTACCTTCAAACGCTGTTCGGCTTTGCGCGCGTGCGTGACGTCACGATCGGCCAGACCCATCTGGCGCATTTCGGTTTCGGCGACCTTCAGCATCGCATCACAAGTGAGCGCGTCAGTAGGGAAGAAGGTCAACCAATCCTGATAAGCCTGACCCGCCTGAATGAGCGAACTCGTTGTACCTTCCAGATAGAATGAATCGGCAATTGCCAGCTTGGCCAAGGGCAGGTAAGGCGAGTCGGGATAAGTAGTAATGATCGTGGTGAAAAGCAAACGCCCGGTTTCGTGATTGCCCTTCCGCACTTCGCGCGCGGCCTCGACGAACAGGACGCGATCGCGGCCTGGGGCGACCGTGCCGGTCAACTCGGCGTACTTATCACTGCTCTTACCGGGCAGCAAACCAAACAGGCGGCGCTTGCCCTTCTGCGGTTTCGGATGATAGTCGGACGACGTTTCGCTGGTCGCGGTTCTGGCCGAGGCCGTGGATTGCAGAGCCGCCTGGACACGCGTATTCAGTTCGGTAACCGAAGTTTCCAGCCCATCGAGTTTGGACGTGTCGTACTTATCCGCGCGCTCTTCTTTGTTACGCAGATCGTTGACCTCGCTCAGCACCGAGCCAACTTCCTTGTCCAGTCCGCGGAGACGTTCGCGCGGATCGTCAGGGTTTTTGGTCTTGCTGCCCGTGTCCTTTGAATTGACTGCCGCAATCGCGCTGTCGAGTGAGCGACGCATCGATTCGAGCTTTGAACGCATGATGTCGATGCGCTGGAGGTTCGATAGCCCGGCTTGGCCGGATTGGGTCTTGTCCTGGCCAGATGCGACCCCTGACGTCAACAAAACCATCGTCAGCAAAGCCAACGAAATCAGACCAGGCGCGCGGCGGGGAATAACTCTTTGCACAAAACGAAAAGACATGAAAAACCCTCCAGAAACAATTCGTGACCGCTCGGATTGTAAACTGATGACCGTCCAGTTACCACCCGTAAGCGACCTCTCGATCAAGACCGGCATTGCCACCGAAAATCGCAAATCAGAATGCGGTCATAAGTGACGGCTAGACCCACAGAACCGTCGCTTCGCGCAACTTACGTACGGCAACTGCTGGGTCGGGGGCGCCAAAAACTGCCGAACCAGAAACAATAATCTCAGCTCCAGCACTGGTGACCTCGGCAATATTATCGCTATCGATACCACCGTCGATCTCAATGCGGGTCTTCAGCCCGCGTTCGTCGATCATTTTTCGCAGACGGCGGACCTTGTCGAGCGAGGCCGGAATAAACTCCTGGCCCCCAAATCCGGGATTGACGGACATCAGCAACACATAATCAGCAAACTTAATAGCCTCGTCCACCGCCGACAGTGGCGTAGCGGGATTGATGGCGATGCCCGCCAACCCGCCGGCAGCTCTTATTGCAGACAACGTGCGGTGCGCGTGCGGGTCGGCTTCGATATGGACTGAAACCATTCGCGCTCCTGCTGCTACAAACTGTTCGGCGTACCGTCCAGGCTCGACGATCATCAGATGCGCGTCAATGGGCAGTCGGGTTGCACGGGAAATCGCTTTTACTACCGGCAGCCCAACAGTGATGTTCGGCACAAAACGCCCATCCATGACGTCAACATGCAGCAGAGAGGCTCCGGCGCGCTCGACAGTCTTAATTTGCTCACCCAGGCAGGTGAAATCGGCGGATAGGATTGATGGGGCAATCTCGATCATCATTAGGGCTGCCGTGGAGTCGGCGCAGTCGTAGGCGGACGGCGGTTGGTGTTTCCTCTCGGCACGTTGTTCGAATTGATGTTGCTATGGACGGGAGTTGCCGCCGGATTTGCGTTCACATTCCCATTCGTGATGCGGTTAGCATTGCCATTGCTGTTACGGTTTCGGTTCGCCGAGTTCGCATTCGAATTATCGTTGGCGTTTTTGTTCGCCGGCTTCTTTTTAGGCTTGTTATCGTTTGAGTTCGTGTTGGAAGTCGTGGCGTTGTCGTTTTCCGGCTTCTTCTCGGTATTTGAGTTTGCGTTCGTATTAGCTGCAGTTGAAATCTCGCCCTCTTTAGTAGGACGGCTGATGTCCACCGCGACTGTCTGTCCAACTTTGACGATCTCGCCGGCATGTGGCAGTTGGATCAGCACCGTATCAGGTTTTGCTTCGCTGGTTGGGCGGGTAGCGCGCACACGAAAATTCAAACCGGCTGAGCTAATCGTGTCTTCAGCGGAAGTCCGATCTTTGCCTATGATATCGGGCACCCGGGTCTCAGAACTTCGCAGCGAGAGATAAATCGCGCCCAGGAGACCGAAGGTAAAGGCGATCGCGATTCCGATTACGATTAAGACGCGTTTCAGCGAAGTAAGTGCTTGAGTGATGAAAGACACGTTGGAATTAGTTCTCTTTTCGCGGCGCAAATCAATCCGGCGCAGGTCAGGGCGAAGTCTAACACCCACGCGTAAACACCCGCAACCGGGCCGTGCTAAGCGCGGCGGCGAAGGGCGATGATGAAAAAGCCGTCCACATCATGACGGTGTGGCCAAGTGCGAATAGTGCCGGTCGCGGTTCCTAAATCTGCCAGACCATTCAAGAGTCGCGGGTTCAGTTGCGACGGTTCGAATTCGGAATAGGTGTTCATGAAGTCCGCGGCCACGGCTTCGTTCTCTTCAATTTCCAGTGAACAGGTCGAGTACAAGAGTCTTCCGCCAGGCCGGACCATCACCGCGGCCTGCGCGAGAATTTGCTCTTGCTTAGCAGACAGCTCGTCGATATCTGAAGCCTTAAGCCGCCAGCGAATCTCGGGATTCCGCCGCAGCGTACCGGTTCCCGAACACGGTGCGTCCACCAACACACGATCAAACGATGCCTTAGCGAACGGCAAGACGCCGGTAGCATCAGCGACCACCGCTTGAATGGAGTCGTTGCCCTGGGCGGTCGCCAGTTCGCGTAGCACCCGCAAGCGATGCTGGTGTAGATCGCCGGCCACGATCATTGCGCGCGGCGCCAGAGCACCGATCAGAGTGGTCTTGCTGCCAGGAGCCGCGCCAACGTCGAGCACTCGATCACCCGTTCGAGCATCAAGCAAGTGCGCCACCAGTTGTGAAGCTTCGTCCTGTAAGTAAATCAGACCCTCGCCGGTCAGCTTACGAAGAAGCGCGTGCTTGTGCCCGATCACCCGCCAGGAGTTGGGCGCGATTTGCGATGGCCGCACTTCCACACCTGCCGCGGTTAGCTCACCAATAATCCGTTGTGCCTGATCAGCATCTTCGATCGTTCTGCTTGTCAAACGAAAAGCCACCGGCGCGGGTTCGTTGTTCGCCAGAGCCAGACGGCCAGCTTCTTCGAGACCCAATGCATCAGCCCATCGTTCGACCAGCCATGAAGGATGAGAAGTTTCAATTGCCAGCTTCTCAATGGGATCGGAAACCTTCGCCGCCGGATCGTAATCCGGTTCGCGGGTTGCTCGGCGCAGGACCGCATTCGCGAAACCGGCTGCGGAACGCAGACCCGCCGCGCCCACCAGATTTACCGATTCATTCACTGCGGCTGAGGGCGGAACACGAGCGAGGAAGCGAAGTTGGTAGAGTCCAAGGCGCAGGGCCAGCCTGACCGGTAAATCGACGCTCTCAATCCGCCGATTCGCGAAATGGTCAAGCACTCGATCCAGCCACAACTGTCGCCGTAGAACACCCAGCACCAACTCGTGACAAAGGGCTCGGTCGTCACCCCGCAGGCGTTCATCCATCGTGGCCAGCAACGAAGACGCGTAAGCACCTTCATTCTCAACCCGCCGCAAAATTTCGAATGCGGTGCGACGTGCCGGCGAAAGTGACATGCTCGGATTGTAGATTATTGGGCGCTAAAGTTCTTGCATGGGGCAAGCCTGGACCGCACATAACTGCCAACGCCCGGCGCGCTCGGCAAAGACCTGGATGATCTTATATTGGCCAGAGAGTTCGCGCCCGTGATAAAGCCAGGTCGCCGAATCGCGGGCTGTCAAAACGGCCGTGCTGCCAAAAACTCTGACGCTGGTCTGTTCACGACTGATGTGCTCGATCTTAAGATCGCCGGAAGTTACGTCAGCGATGAATTGCGCCTTGTCGTCCCCTTCCAGAGGGTAGGTGAAGAAAAAGTCATCCGCCATGATCCGTTCTAGTGTCGCGCTGTCGCCGCGCATCATTGCCTTCACCCATTCATCATTGAGCTGCCGGATGAGCTGCTCGACTGCAATCGGTGGATGCTGGATTTGATCTGAACTGTCCATTAACGGATCTTGTCGGAGAACGTTGGTAACAGGCTTCTACGCCAGATCGATGGCGAGAGTCAACCGAGAAATCTGACTGCTGCCGAGTGAATTCCCCGTCATTACTCGCTAATCGCGTTGTCCTTCTCTCGATTAAACTGCATTGGATTAACACATTTTCTCATGGCCCATGTCGTTTAAGTTGACACGATTTGGAATAAGAACTGCACCGGCGGGATTATTTTCACCGTCAGAGCAGGTGTGGCATATCCATTGCCAGAACGTCCGTCGGAGGTAGGGAACATGAAACTTTTTAATGCAAAGAATATTGGAGGGGCACTCCTGGGATTCGTGATGTTATTGGGCATTGTAATGGTGTCTGGCACTACGACCCAGGCACAGTATTATCCGAATCAGGATCAATATCGTCGTCAGCGTGATTACGAGCGTGCTCAGCGCGAGCGCCAACGGCAGGCTGAGATCGAGCGACAACGCCAACAGCAGAATGACCAGTGGAACCCTAACGATCAGTGGAACCGCAACGATCAGTGGAACCGCAATGGTCAGTGGAATAACCGTCGAGGACGGAACGACAATTACGGAAACTTTGGCGGATCATACGAACTGCGGCAGACGGCACTGAACGCCGGCTACAATGAAGGCCGCAAGGCGGGCCAGAATGATCGGCGCAGTGGCCGCTATGATCCGACACGCAGTAGCGCATACCGCAACGCGATGAAGGATTACAATTCGCGAATGGGAGATCGTTACGCGTACCAACAGTACTTCCGATCTGCGTTTGAGAATGGCTACGCGGACGGATACAGAGGTTACTAAACCACAGCGGCATGCATAGCCGAAGAAGAGCGGGACGGGGGCCTTTGGTCTCTGCCCCGCTTTTTTGTGTGACTGTCACAGGGCTTTCGAATTGATTAGCTTGAATCGCGGAATGCGTGAGCTAATAGCCGTTTCTTATTGGTACAGCAAAACGCCAGTGAAGGGTTATTTCGGGTATTCGCATGTCCAAAAGAATTTTGATTATCGAAGATGACGATGTAACGCGCGAACTATTACGCATGGCGCTGGAGAAGCGCGGCTATCAGGTGACGGTGGCAGAGGACGGCGTGCGTGGTTACGACACAGCGCTTTTCCTGAAGCCGGACCTGATTGTTACCGACATTCAAATGCCTGGCGCTGATGGCGTCCACGTCGTTCGGCGCGTGCGCGAGCACGTAGACGTAGATCGCAGCGCCCTTCGGATTGTCAGCCGCACTGACGCCACCGGGCCGCGCGTCGCGTGCGAGCCGACGATCGCGCACGCGTCCGCGAGCGCGGAGTAACGCGCCTGCACATCTGCGTTCTCGCAGATCGCCTCGTGACTCGCGAGGGCGCCGAGACGGAGCCCGTCCGCGGCGACCGTGATCCCGTGCAGCTCAGCGATGCGATGGATGGCGACCAGGCTCCCGGGCAGGGTCGACTTGCCCGAGCGCGCACCGACGACGAGATCGGTCCCACCCGCGACCGGCCGTGCCCCACCGGCCAACGCGGCGAGCGCTTCGTCGACCGAGCCGGCTGTGACGTACGACGTGACGCTCACAACCCGGCGCCCCAGACGCGCTCGGGCGTCATCGGCAGCGAGCGTACCCGCGACCCG
>Ga0137403_10000605_pt1 | contig 46446 bp, 48 predicted proteins | sample CZOMad2_1_16fung_FD_122057 | JGI IMG/M metagenome (GOLD analysis project Ga0137403, IMG submission 122057) | Vadose zone soil fungal communities from Angelo Coast Range Reserve, California, USA - CZOMad2_1_16fungal (Hybrid Assembly) | ecosystem: Environmental > Terrestrial > Soil > Vadose zone... | reverse complement strand
TCCGACAGCTAGCGCGCGCCCTGTCGGCCGCCCAAGCGGCAAGCAGGCCGGTTCCCTGAGCGTTGCTCGCCGCGGGGTCCGAGATGGTCCAGGCAATCGCAAAACGATCACTTGGCGCGGCGACGATGAACACGGTGCCCACTTCGCCGCGACTCGCCGAAACGAGGACGGCCCGCGGATCGAGCCTGACTACCTCGATGTCCAGATCTGGAGAGAGTCTGCCGACCGCCGATGCGATCGTCGCATCCGGGGCGGCAGGATGCGCATTCAGGTAGGCAACCGCCCAATCCGTGACCCCCGACCATTCCTGTTCCAGAAGGGCCGGGGCCTGCGGGTCATCGTCGAGAAAGAAACCGTCAGAATGATGGGCCTGCGCGGCTTCGGCGGCCTGGAGCGCAGTCCTGGCGGCAGCCTCGTCCTGCCCGAGGGCCGGCACGACCCGCGCGGCAATGCACAGCGCGAGGACGGGCCCGAGGTGTTTGCGACCGGTCATCTTCGTCTCCGGCGGGCGGACGTGCAGGAATCAGGATGGCGGGCCACGCCCGACGATGACAAGCGCTAAGTCTACGCCATGGGTGCCAGCCATGCGGTTGGCTTGGCCGGCCGCTCTCGACCCTCGCGAGCGAATGAAGCGTCGGAGTCGCCCAACGCCAGCTCCATTGCGAGCGGTGTTTTCTGTGGGCAGGCAGAAGCCCCGCACCGATCCCCTCGGTGCGGGGCTTCGCTTTACCGGCGTAGAAGGTCATCGCCGGCGCGCGGGACATTGATGCGCGCCGGCGACCGTGAACTCGTGCGTCCGATGGGACCGCTTCAGTAGGGTGCGTGGTCCGTCGAGTTAGGACGACGCGGTATTCAACGTGGTCGACACATGCGTGAAGATCTTCGACAACGAGGCACCCAGGGCCGTCAGAGCGGCAATGAGGCCTACGGCAACGAGGGCGGCGATGAGGCCGTACTCGATGGCGGTGGCGCCGGACTCGTCTTTCGCAAACGTTCCGAGCATCTTGGTCATGGACTGCATCTCCGCATCTCCGTCGCTAAGAAACTATGAACCCCAGGAGGGGGGAGTGCCGCCACACCGGTGAACAAAACTTTAGAATCGAGGGTAAATGGGCAAAAAATCGACGTCTCGTCGATGCCGGCCGCAAAATCGTCGAACACTTTGCTAGCGTAGGAGGTGATCGCCGGCGCGCGGGACAATGATGATGCGCGCCGGCAACCGTGGACTGCTGCGTCCGATGGGACCGCTTCAGTATGGGCGCGTCGCCCGTCGAGTTAGGATCCCGCGGTGTTCAGCGTGGTCGAAACATGCGTGAAGATCTTCGACAGCGACTGGCCCAGGGCCGTCAAAGCGGCAATGAGGCCGACGGCAACGAGAGCGGCGATGAGGCCGTACTCGATCGCGGTAGCGCCGGACTCGTCCTTCGCGAACTTGCTGATCATGTTGAGCATGGGCTGCATCTCCGTCGTTAAGGAATCGTGAATACGTGGTGAGGGGAGGATGCTGCCGTGCGGGTAAACAAAACTTTAGAATTCTGGGTTAACGGACAAAGAATTTATGATTTGTTATTACCTGCGGCAAACGGTCGCCCGCTGCGCGGGCATCCCGCGCCGTGCCGCGGTCGCAGACAATCCTGTGAAGCGCCCTGCGCGAAGCAGGAGGCGCGGAGCAGGATGGCGGATGGGGTGAGATTCGAACTCACGGTGGGCTTGCACCCACGCCGGTTTTCAAGACCGGTGCCTTAAACCACTCGGCCACCCATCCATCCCAGTCACAAAATCAACGCCTTGCGCATCGTGCCATACGGATAGTTCGGGCACTAAACGGCGAATTGGCACCCGATTGGCACCCCGCCGGTTGGCGACCGGTATCACGACTGGCCCAGGCCTGTCAGCACGGCGTTGATGGTCTCGGCGGGGTGACTAAAGATTGCCGCAGCATGGAGATCGAGGGCGGCAGCCCGTGCGCGCAACGGCTCCTGGGCCTGGCCTATCGCAAGGCGAGCCTTCTTCTTGTCAGCGTATGAGGTGGTCGCCGGCGCGTACTTGGGACCGATGATGTTGCGCGCCGGCGACCGGTGGACTCGTGCGACGATGGGACCGTTTCAGTAGGGTACGTGCTTCTTCGAGTTAGGACGACGCGGTGTTCAGAGTGGTCGACACGTGCGTGAAGATCTTCGACAGCGATTGGCCCAGGGCCGTCAGAGCGGCGATCAGGCCGACGGCGACGAGGGCGGCGATCAAGCCGTACTCGATCGCGGTGGCGCCGGACTCGTCTTTCGCGAATGTGCTGAGCATTTTGAACTTGGACTGCATCTCCGTATCTCCCGTCGTTAAGGTCGTTAAGAAAGTGTGATCCTCTGACGACGGAGAATGCAGCCGACCGGTTAACAAAAATTTAGAATTCTGAGTTAATGGCCACAATTTTAGCGGCCTTTTAGCATAACTGAATGAACTCATGATATATTGTTTTGTAACACACGCTTATAAGGTCTATCGCATCTAAAAAATCAATTGAAATAGATGCTCGGCCGAAACCCACCTTTGGGCGCCGGAAACGGTCGCTCGCCGCGCACCACCGCCAAGCTATGACGATCGGTCAGGTTCGCGGCGGCGGATGCCACCGAGTCGATCAGCTTCTCGGCATCCTTGCCCGCCATCGTCTTGGCGGCTTCGCCGCACCATATCTTCGGGTCGGTGACGGTCCTGTCCGCAGCGGCCAGCGAAGGCGCCGCTGCGATCGTCGTCGCCAGGGCCGCTGTGGTGCCGGAAGCACACATGCGGCGCATGCGGGCAGAAGTCCTATGCGTCAATCCTCGCTCCGATCCAGCGCTTCGCCCATCGATAGCGCCGCGTGATAATGGGCCGATAGGGACAACGTCATCTCGACAGAGCTGATCTCATGCTCACGGGCTCGTAGGGAGGAGCCTCCCTGGCCGGGCGGGAGTGCGCATAGGCAATCTGAAAAGTCCCCGCCACGACTGCCAAGGTACCATAGCAACGTCCGCAGCGTGCCGCTGCATCCGGCGACGGCCGTGCGCACAAGCAAGCAAACGCGTCCCGCCTTCACCGACGGGGTGCTTGTTCGGGCAGGCGCGCTCGCCCGTCGAGGAACCTTCTCCGCGCCATTCCGTTGATTGGTCGGAACCGCGCCGCCGCCCAACCCCAGCGCGCGGTTCCATGCACACCCGCTAGAGGCCCCGCACTCCCCCGGTGCGGGGCTTCTCTTTGCCGCCGCCCCTACGGACGGCGGCCGAGCTCGAGCGGACTATGGAAGTTGGTTCCGAACTGCAACGCCGTTATCCGGCGCCGATCTTGAGAATGAATACAGGCGAAGGTGCCGGCGGACGGCGAGGGGGCGCGAGAGAGTGCACTGAGGGCGCCCGAATTGGGCGGACAGATCGATCTCAGCGGTGCTGGGCTTTGGCGTCTTGCCGTTCAATCCATTGGTCGATCGATTGAGCCTGATTGTCGAAATCGGCGTGAAGCCCGTCGACGATCTGCGGCTCGGGTGTTTGAGTCCGGGTCTGAAGATCCTGAGGTCTGCGACTCAGATCGGCGCGGCGTTCTCCGAGGCCGGCAAGGTCCGGATCGCGTCCTGCTCTTTCGCGAATGCTGTCGATTTTGCGCCCAAGCGCCTCGGCGCGAGCGTGGAATGTGAGGTGCCACGTCATCTTCGTTACCGCTCACGTTGATGAAAAGTCCGATCGCGAGGGGCGTCCTCCCTCGGGTTGCTCCTAGTGGTCTGATCCTGACGCTTGATTCCCAAGCGTCAGGTGAATCAGCCCACCAGATCAATAGGCTGGTGGTTCGATTCACGCAACGAATGGGAACCATTCGTTGCGATCGAACCACTAGCGCGGCGTACACGTCCCTTTCGGGAGAAATTCGCATGGAAAGTGATCGACCGCGATTTTCAGACCGATGACGATGACGACTATGGCGAAGGCTACACGCGCGCAATAGCCCGCCAGCGTGAGATTGCTGTTCGGGTTTGTATGAACGTTTGCCATGAGGACCGAGGCCTTGATCGGCCGGCATCCGCCGGATTTATTCAGCAACGCCCAAGCGAAGACTTGGTTCCCAACTATCCAACCTCCACGGAACAGATTTCTGTCACAGGGGTTGTTTCATGGCGGTGCCCGATAGCGCGCCGCGTCATCTGAACGGGGTGACGACGGAGAGAAAGCCATGGACAGCAAATGCCCTCGTTGCGACAGCACCGATTGGCTCTCGGTCGGCCACGGTCAGCGCCGCCATGCGAAATGTCGGCAATGTGGCCAGATAAGGCTCTTGTATGCGCGAGGAACTGCGCTGAGCCCGGCTCCGCCCACAGGCGTGAGCGCCTTCCTCTTTGATCTGTTCCCGGCGGCTGACCGCCAACTGAATCTGTAGGTCCCTATCACCGATCCTAGCCCGCAGTTCGCGACGGTGAAGTACCGACGCCAGGATCAGGGTGGTCGCTTTCCACAGTTGGAGGCCTCGACGATGTATGGGTCGAAACCCAGCGCTTGGCTGGCTACGATCGCGGTGTCTCTCTTTCTCGTCGTTCTGGCGTCATCGACGGCGGCGCGAGCCGATGACCGCAAGATCGTTTGGAGGGTCGTAACGATTTGGACGGTGATCGGCGGTCCCGTCGGCTCGCCCACACACTACGAGCGAGGCAACGGTGATTTTGCAACCGAGCCCGATTGTCTGAAGGAATTGCAATTGTCACGTGACAGGCTGGAAGCGAGCCGTGCCGAAACGGAGCAGAATGCCAGGAAAGGAGGAGCGCGCGACGCCCGATTCCTGATGACGAGCGAGTGCGCGCCCAGGTACGCAGACACGTCATCGGCGCCTTTCTGATTGGTGAGGCTCAGCAGTGTGTGGTCGCTCCTTGGCACACGAACGGCCTGTGCTCGACACGGGCAAGCCATGCGGGCAGGGACCCTCGGTCCCACGGCGCCAACCGAGGATGCGCGGCGCGCCATTGCTGAGCAGGACGCTTCGACATGGAACCAGGTAGTCGCGGAGTCATTGTCCGAATCATCGTGGCGATTCTGAGTGCAGATAGGCCCACCAGGGAGGAAACATGTTCGCAGTAGTGGCGATCGTCCTCGAGATCGCTTTCTGGTTCGTCCTGCTGGCAGTCGCGGCCGTATTCGTAACGGAGTTGATCCGAGGCACGGTCGAGGACATCAGGGACCACAAGAGAATTGCGGCTGCGAGGAGGGCTCTATCGGCTAAGGCCCCACCGCCGGAACGGCCGAGTTTGCCGCGCCAACTGCTGCGCTCTCTCCGCTTCCGATGAATTTTTTCTTCGAGCCGCGCCGACTTTTATGGAGCGTTAACCCTAACATGCCAGCATGGGGGGTATTATTTGCGGCAGCCCGCGCCTATGGACGGTGCGGCGCGCCCTGGCATCCCGGCGATTGGGCCGCGTGCGAGATCAATCGCCGGCGCCGAGGCGCACCGCAGTCAATTGAACCATTGGTTGCACGGTCAGTTCCTCGCCAACGAGATTGGGCAGCACCGGCCACATATTGATCACGCGACGCAGGCAACCCGTCGGCCATCGGGGCGTTAGTTCATTATGATGATCCAAGCCGAAATATGGCGTGCAGCGCTTCTCATGATGAGAAACTACGGTCCCGAGGCATCTGCCCAGGCAGCCATCCGGGCCGCCCACTGTTTCGTGCGCGGCGAAGCCAGCGGCATGCTTGCGTGGCAGCAGATCGTCGATGCAATCGTCGTCCTGGATTCCGACCAGCCCATCGACGGCGCCACCATTCACTGATAGCCGATTGCTTTTGGCGGCGCCCGCGTCCAGTGGGCCGAATCGCCCCAAGGCGCGCTCATGAACGGAGCGCGTCGCGCCGCTTTGCGGCCAAGATGAATTATAAAATACCTTGCCGTCCGAATATATTGAACGAATTATCTATCCTAGAATATTAGCTTACGGGAGACCGCTGACAAAGCGGAGCCTTCGCCCCCGGGAGTGATCATCCGAGACGCGCTCAGCGCTCTCCAACGGTTCCAAACGCGCCGAAAGTGAAAATGCTAACCCTTTGGCATTCAAGGGTGATTTTTTAGTGCATGGGGTTGTTTGCCGATTCGTGTTTTCCAAGCCCTGTTCGCCCGCTGCTGAGCCCACGTCGACCGGCGCTTGCGACCCGCGGTCGTTTGATACAATACTTTGTGGTCGAACAGGGCAGGGCAACAAGCCATGCGCAGGGGATCGCGGGGATATTACGGCCTGCTGGCGTTGGGCCTTCTGGCTCTGGCCTCCTGCGCCGAGCATGGCGGGAAGGCCCCGACCCAGCAACAGGCTACCCCCGGCTACAAGGTCGGCAAGCCCTACCAGATCGACGGCGCCTGGTACTACCCGGCCGTCGACTACAACTACACCGAGACGGGCATCGCCTCCTGGTACGGCCCCGATTTCCACGGCCTGGCGACCGCCAACGGCGAGACCTACGACATGAATGCCCTGACCGCCGCGCACCGCACCCTGCCGATGCCGAGCATGGTGCGGGTGACCAACCTGGACAACGGCCGCCAGATCGCCCTGCGCGTCAATGACCGCGGTCCCTTCGCCAACAACCGCATCATCGACGTCTCGCGCCGCGCCGCCCAGCTCCTCGGCTTCGAGCAGCAGGGCACCGCCCGCGTGCGCGTCGAGATCATGGATCCCGAGAGCCGCCAGCTGGCGATGCTCGCGGGCGCCACCATGCCGGCAGTGCAGCAGACGGCCGCCGCCGGCGAAGCCGACGTTCCGTCCTCGCCGAAGGTCACGGCGGCGCCGGCCGGCACCGTCACCGAGGAGACGCTGGCGCCACCGTCAGGGGCAACGGCCGCCCCCGCCGCCCAGCCGGCGGCGGCCAAGCCGGCGCCGCAGCCGATCATCGTCACCGTCGCGGGCGCGGCGGGCCCGCAGCCCGACGGCCAGGTCACGGTCGTGCCGGTGCACCGGACCGCCATGTTCATCCAGGCCGGCGCCTTCACAAACCTGGCGAACGCCACCCGCCTGCGCACCATGCTGACGTCGTTCGGCCCGGCCCACGTCGTGCCGGCCTATGTCGGCACCCAGAAGTACTTCCGCGTCCGCCTCGGCCCGATCGCCACCTTGGCCGAGGCCGACACCATGCTGTCCAAGGTCGTCGCATCCGGCCATCCGGAGGCCCGCCTGATCGTCGATTGATTGGGAACGAGACGCCGTGCTATTGGCGGGTTTGCCGGCGCGGCGCCTGCCGCCCGCTAACAAGGGACATCGTCGATGACCAGGATCCTGAGCCGTCACCTCCTCGCGGGACTGCTGACGGGAGCGGCGCTCCTTCTGCTCAGTCCCGGTGCCGCCAACGCCATCGACACCCTCGCCAAGCAGGCGCTCGTCGTCGACTACGATACGGGCTCGGTCCTGTTCGACAAGAACGCGGACGACCAGATCCATCCGGCGTCGATGACGAAGCTCATGACTCTCTACATCCTCTTCGACCAGCTGAAGCAGGGCAAACTGAAGTTGGATGACACGTTCCGAGTCTCGCAGAACGCCTGGGGTCACGGCATAAATGACGAATCGAACATGTTCCTCCCGCTCGATTCGACCGTGCGCATCGAGGATCTGATCCGCGGCATCGCCATCCAATCCGGCAATGACGCCTGCAAGGTCGTGGCCGAAGGCATCGCCGGCAGCGAAGAGGCCTTCGTCAAGCTCATGAACAAGAAGGCCCAGGAGATCGGCCTCCTTCACAGCCACTTCGAGAACTCGGACGGCCTGGAGTCCCCCGGCCACATGATGACGGCGCGCGACATCCTGTCCTTGGCCGAGCACGTCTACGCCGACTTCCCCGAGTACTATCACTACTTCGGGGAGAAGGAGTTCACCTTCAACAACATCAAGCAGGGCAACCGCAATCCGCTGCTCTACAAGGACATCGGCGTCGACGGCCTGAAGACCGGCCACCTCGACGTGTCCGGGTTCGGCCTCGTCGCCTCGGCCAAGCAGGGCGACCGCCGCATCTTCGTGGTCGCGCATGGAATGACCAGCATGCAGAGCCGCTCCGACGAAGCGACCAAGCTGATCGAGTGGGCGTTCCAGAGCTTCCAGAACGTCAAGCTCGCCAAGGCCGGCGATCCGCTCGAGCAGGCGCCCGTCTGGTATGGCGATGCCGACGCGGTGGCGCTGACCGTCGCCAAGGACCTGGTCGTGACGCTACCCAAGGGGAATCAGGAAGAGATCCAGGCCAAGGCGGTGTTTCAAGGGCCGGTGCAGGCGCCGGTCGCCGCCGGCCAACCCCTCGGCAAGCTCGTCATAACCTCCAGCAGCGGCACCACGGAGGTGCCGCTGGTCGCGGCGGCCGCGGTCGACCGGGTCGGCATCTTCGGTCACATCATCGCGACGCTGAAGTATCTCGTCTCGCCGCAAGGCTGAGTGCGACGTGGCGGCAGCCCTCCCATGGTGAGCAGCGCCCGCGGGCGGTTCATCACGCTGGAGGGCGGGGAAGGGGCCGGCAAGTCGACGCAGATCAAGCTGCTGGCGGCGTGGCTGCGCGAGCGCGGCATCGACGTCGTGCAGACCCGCGAACCCGGTGGCGCCACCGGCGCCGAGCGCATTCGCGAGTTGCTGGTCAAGGGCGACGCCGATCGCTGGATGCCGATCGCCGAGACCCTCCTGCACTACGCCGCCCGCGCCGATCACCTCGACCGCACCATCCGTCCCGCCCTGGCGGCAGGCCGCTGGGTCGCTTGCGACCGCTTCGCCGACTCCACCACGGCCTACCAGGGCTACGGTCATGGCGTCCCTCTCGACGTCATCGACTCCTTGTTCAAGGCGGTCGTCGGCGACACGGCGCCCGATCTCACGCTGATCCTCGATCTCCCGGTCGAGCAGGGCCTGCAGCGGGCGGCCGCGCGCTCCGGCCATGAGAACCGCTACGAACAGATGGCCGTCGACTTCCATCGCCGTCTGCGCGACGGCTTCCTGACGATCGCACGCCAAGACGCGCGGCGCTGCGCCGTCATCGACGCCAGCCGCGCCATCGACGCCATTCAGTCCGACATCCAGGCAGAAGTCCGCCGCCGCCTCGGCCTATGATGGTGCTGCATGGCTGATCCTCCTGAAGCCGCCCCGCCGGCGCCCCGCGCCAATTCCGATTTCGTCGGCCACCCGCTGGCGGAGCAGGCGCTGTTGCGCGCCTGGCAATCGAACCGGCTCCACCATGCCTGGCTGATCAGCGGTCCGCGCGGCGTCGGCAAGGCGACGCTGGCGTTCCGCTTCGCCCGCCATGTGCTCGCCGGCGAGGATCGCGGCCTCTTCGCCGAGGCGTCCGGCACGCTCGAGGTGCCGCAAACCGCGCCGATATTTCGGCAGGTCGCCAGCGGAGGCCATCCGGACCTCCTGACCATCGAGCGCGGCTATGACGAGAAGCGCGATCGCTTTCGCACCGAGATCGTCGTCGACGACGTCCGTGAACTCGGCGGCTTCATGCACCTGAAGGCCGCCGCCGGCGGCTGGCGGGTCGTCGTCATCGACAGCATCGACGAGCTGAACCGCAACGCCGCCAACGCGCTCCTGAAGGTCCTGGAGGAGCCGCCGGCGCAGGCGCTCATCATCCTCGTCAGCCATGCGCCCGGCCGCCTGCTGCCGACGATCCGCTCGCGCTGCCGCCGGCTGACGCTCGGCCCGCTCGACGAGCGCGTGATGGAGGAGCTGTTGGGCCGTTACGCTCCGGGGCTGGCGGAGGACGACCGTCGCCTGCTGATCCGCATCGCCGAGGGTTCGATCGGCCGGGCGCTCGAGATCGCCGCCGCCGGCGGGCTCGATCTCTACCGCGACATCGCGGGACAGCTGCTGCAGCTGCCGAAGCTCGACGCCGTCGCCTTGCACGCGCTCGGCGACCGCCTGGGGCATCGCGATGCCGCCGAGCTGTTCCGCCTCGCCACCGAACTGCTGGCGGCCTGGATCGGCCGCCTGATCCGCGTGGCGGCAACGGGGCAGGGGACGGCCGACGTGATCGACGGGGAGGGCAGCCAGTTCGCCGCCCTCGCCGGGCGCCGCGGCCTTGATCAGTGGCTCGCGCTATGGGAGAAGTTAACGCGCCTGTTTGCCCGGGCCGAATCCGTCAATCTCGACCGCAAGCAGGTCTGGATTGTCGCCATGCTCGACATCGCAGGACTAGCCAGCCGCTAACTCCAGGTTGGGCTTCGCAGGTCGGCCGGAGGGGCGTGACACCCCTGCTGCGTCGACCGCAGGAGATCAGATGCCGTCACGCGACCGCTACTACATCACGACGCCGATCTACTACGTGAACGACTCCCCGCATATCGGCCACGCCTATACGACGCTGGCGTGCGACGTGCTCGCCCGCTTCATGCGCCTGGACGGCCGCAACGTCAGGTTCCTGACCGGCACCGACGAGCACGGCCAGAAGATCGAGAAGTCGGCCAGCGCCGCCGGCATGGACCCGCAGGCCTTCACCGACAAGGTCTCGCAGAACTTCCGCGACCTGGCGAAGGCGATGAACTTCAGCAATGACGACTTCATCCGCACGACCGAGCCGCGGCACGTCCGCTCCTGCCAGGAGCTGTGGCGGCGGCTGAAGGCGAACGATCAGATCTACCTCGGCAGCTATGCCGGCTGGTACGCCGTCGCCGACGAGGCCTTCTACGACGAAAGCGACCTCGCCGCCGGCCCGGGCGGCAAGAAGATCGCGCCGACCGGCGCCGAGTGTGAATGGGTCGAGGAGCCCAGCTATTTCTTCAAGCTGTCGGAGTGGCGGGACCGGCTGCTGGCCTACTACGACCGCACGCCCTCGCCGGTGGCGCCGGAGACGCGCCGCAACGAGGTGATAAGTTTCGTGAAGGGCGGCCTCAAGGACCTTTCGATCTCCCGCACCACCTTCAAGTGGGGCATCCCGGTGCCGGACGATCCCGCGCACATCATGTATGTATGGCTGGACGCCCTGACGAACTACATCACCGCCGCCGGCTATCCCGATACGGACAGTGCGGATTTCAAAACCTTCTGGCCCGCCGACCTGCACATGGTCGGCAAGGACATCCTGCGCTTTCACACCGTCTACTGGCCGGCCTTTCTGATGGCGGCAGGGCTGGAGCCGCCGCGGCGCGTCTTCGCCCATGGCTGGTGGACCAACGAAGGCCAGAAGATCTCGAAGCGTCTCGGCAACGTCATCGATCCGCATGACTTGATCGCGAAATACGGGCTCGACCAGGTGCGCTACTTCCTGCTGCGCGAAGTGCCGTTCGGCAATGACGGCGACTACTCCCACCGCGCGATGGTCAACCGCATCAACGGCGATCTCGCCAACGGCCTCGGCAATCTCGCGCAACGCGTGCTGAAGTTGATCAACGGCGGCGGCGTGGTACCGGCGCCGGGAGCGTTGGCGCCGGCGGATGAAACCCTGCTGGCGGCCGCGCGCGGCCTGCATGCCCGCGTGCGAGACGAACTCGAGCAGCAGGCATTCCACAAGGCGCTGGATGCGCTGTGGCTGGTGATCGGCGACGGTGATCGCTACATCAACGAGCAGAAGCCGTGGAGCCTCAAGAAGACCGATCCGGCCCGCATGAACACCGTTCTCTACGTGCTGGCGGAGACGATCCGGCATCTCGCTATTCTGGCCCAGCCGTTCATGCCGCAGGCCTGCGGCCGCCTGCTCGATTTCCTGGCAGTGCCCAGCGGCGAGCGCGGCTTCGCGGCGCTCTCGTCCCGCGAGCTGATGCCGGGAACGCCGCTGCCGGCCCCGGAAGGCGTGTTCCCGCGCTATGTGGAGGCAGGCGAGGGGGCTCCGGCCCCGTCATGACCCTCGTCGATAGCCACTGCCACCTCGACTACTACAAGGAGGAGGACGGCGAATTGGATGCCGTCGTAGCACGCGCGCGCAGCGCCGGCGTCGCGACGATGGTGACCATCGGCACACGCGTCAGCGAGTTCGACCGCGTGCGCGCGATCGCCGAGCGCTACGACGACGTCTACTGCACGGTCGGCATTCACCCGCATGAAGCCGCCAGCGAACCGGACGTTGGCGTCGAGCGCCTCGTCGAACTGACCAGGCATCCCAAGGTGATCGGGATCGGCGAAACCGGCCTCGACTTCTACTACGACCACAGCCCGCGCGACCGTCAGGTCGAGGTGTTCCGCACCCACATCGCCGCCGCCCGCGCGGCCGGCCTGCCGCTCATCGTCCACAGCCGCGGCGCCGACGCCGAGACGGCCGAGGTCTTGCAGTCCGGCGCCGGCGCTGGGACGCTCAGCGGTCTCATTCATTGCTTCAGCACGACACGACAATTATCTGATAAAGCGTTAGAAATCGGATTCCTGATCTCGCTCTCCGGCATCTTGACTTTCAAGAACGCCGCCGAACTTCGTGACATCGCGCAGGAAATACCCATCGACCGTCTGCTGGTCGAGACCGACGCGCCGTACCTGGCGCCGGTTCCCCATCGCGGCAAGCGCAACGAGCCGGCATTCGTCGCCCATACGGCAAATCATCTCGCGGAGCTGCGCGGCATGGCAGCGGCCGAACTGGCGGCCGCAACGACCGCCAACTTCTTTCGGCTGTTCACCAAGGCGAGGCCGGCGGGTCCGGCATGAAGGTCACCGTCCTCGGCTGCGGCGGCTCCGGCGGCGTGCCGCTGATCACCGGCGATTGGGGCCACTGCAACCCGAACAATCCGAAGAACCGGCGGCGCCGGGTGTCGGTGCTGGTGGAGCAAGGCGACACCACCATCCTGATCGACACGTCGCCCGATCTGCGCCTCCAGTTCCTCGATGCCGGCGTCACCCGGCTGGACGCCGTGCTCTACACCCACGAGCATGCCGACCACTGCCACGGTATCGACGAGTTGCGCGCCTTCGGCCATGCCGGCCGCCACGTGCCGATTCCCGCCTATGGCACGGCCGACACCCTGGCGCTGCTGCAGCAGCGGTTCGCCTACATCTTCAAGCAACCCGAGGGCGGCAGCGGAAGCCTGTACCGGCCGCTGCTGGAGGCGCGGGTCCTTGACGGCCCGTTTACCATAGCAGGCATCCCGGTCTCTCCATTCGTCCAGGATCACGGCTTCGGCACGACGACAACCGGTTACCGGCTCGGCCGCATGGCATACTCGACCGACGTGGTGGGCCTCGACGACGCAGCCTTCGCCGTGCTGGCCGGACTGGATCTTTGGATCGTCGATTGCCTGCGCTACGAGCCGCACCCGACCCATGCGCATTTCGATCTGACCCTATCCTGGATCGCAAGGGTCAAGCCGAAGCGGGCGATCCTGACGCACCTCAATCACATGATCGACTACGACGACCTGGCGTCACGCTGTCCGTCCGGCGTCGAGCCCGGCTACGACGGGCTGACCGTAGAGATCGCCGAGTAAGGCAGTTCGGATGGCCGTGGCGGCCTAGAAACCGTGCTCGCTCTGAAAGCGTGCCCGCAGGATGATGGAGTGCAGCAACGCAATGCCGCCGAAGAAGAAGCCATAGCAGAACCAGCCAATGAAACTATGGCCCTTCAAGCGGGCAATGAGGCCGGCACCGATGCCCATCGTAAGCCAAAGCGCCAGAAAGATTTCCATGTCGATGATCCTGCCAGGAGGCTGCGATCCCACGAGAATACCTGCTAGGAAATAACGGTCTGTTAAAGCGGAGCGAGTAAATTTTCCATAATATACATTATGCGAATATTGGATTCCCGGCGAGGCCGGCGCCTGGGTCCGCCAGGTACGATCACAACCAGGCCGGCATGCCCAATTGCGGCGCCTGCCCTGGCTCGATTTCGATGAGAAAGTCTGGAGCTGGTGTTTCGCTTGTTCGGTCAGGGTCAAAGGTCTGAACGATCCGCACTCTGTAGCTTCCAGGAGAAACACCAAAGCCGAGATCTACCTCATGCTTGCTTGGGAGCGTCTCGTCCTCGAATTGGGCCGCCATGGCGAGCGCGTCGTATGAGACAAGATGCAGCCGCCCTGTCGTGGCCACGATCGATCCCGTTACTTCCCGGAATCCACCCTGATCCGTGAAGCTCTTCCGGACTCGGATCGAATACGGCCCGCCGCCATCGCCACAGTGCCAGACGAGGATCGACCCCAGACGCATCTGCTGTTTGAAGTGCTCGACAATGCTCTCATAGGTCCAATCCGCGGAAACGAAGGACGCATATGAGTTGCAGTCGACGAGGCTCAGCAAACCACTGTCGTCGAACACCACAAAATCGATGTTTGATTCGCTCACGGTTCATCGTCGGCGCGGGACGCCGACGATGCAAGCCTTCCCAACTGCGAATCGGGCAGAACTCCATCGGCCGAACTCGCTGGATCGCACACCTCTGTCGATGCCCATGACTGACGTGGACATCAGCGACGGCCTTTCCAGCCGCCTGCCGAGCCGATAGCTTCCTACTCCCCCTTCCCTTCGAATAAGCGCTGGCCGCGATGCCGAACGCACCCAAGATCAGCACCGAAAACCTGCCCGCCGACGCCATGGAGCGCCTGCTCGCCGTCATGCGGCAGCTGCGCAACCCCAATGGCGGCTGTCCCTGGGATCTCGACCAGAACTTCGCCACCATCGCCCCCTACACCATCGAGGAAGCCTACGAGGTCGCCGACGCGATCGAACGTGCGGACATGGCGGCCCTGAAGGATGAACTCGGCGACCTGCTTTTGCAGGTCGTGTTTCACGCCCAGATGGCGCGCGAGGCCGGCAGCTTCGACTTCGAGGCGGTGGCTGCCGCTATCGCGGAAAAGATGATTCGCCGCCACCCGCACGTCTTCGGCGACGTCAGCATCAAGACCGCGGACGCCCAGACGGCGGCCTGGGAAGACCACAAGGAAAGCGAACGGCGCGCCAAGGCGTCGGCCGAGGGCCGCGCGGTGAGCGTGCTGGACGGCGTTGCCGCCGGACTGCCGGCCCTCATGCGCGCGCTCAAACTGCAACGGCGCGCGGCCCGGGTCGGCTTCGATTGGCCGAACGCCGCTGACGTCTTTCTTAAGATCGATGAGGAAATCGCTGAAATCAAAGCAGAACTTTCGGAAACCTCATCGCAGAGCCGGTTACTCGACGAGGTCGGCGACCTGCTCTTCGCCGTGGTCAATCTGGCTCGCCACCTGGAGGTCGATCCGGAAGCCGCGCTTCGTCATGCCAATGGCAAGTTCGAGCGGCGATTCCGTCAGGTCGAGGACCAGCTGGCGGCTGCCGGCCGCAATCCCGCCGATGCCGGCCTGGACGAATTGGAGGCCCTTTGGCAGCGCGCCAAGGCGCTGGGGAGTTGAACCCTCTGAGCGCTTGACAGGGTCTGGTTCTAGAACATATAATGAACGATATTATGCGATGGGGTCGTGCGCCTGACGGGCGCCGGCCCTTTTTTCGTTCCCCACCTGCACCCCAACATCGGAGGCTCTCGATGGACGACACCGCCTGCGCGGCCGCCGCGCCCGCGATCGACGATCCGCTCGCCGACAGCGACCCCGACCCGGTCCATCTCGCCGCCCTCGCCGGCGCCCTCGAACTGGCCGAGGAGGCGCGCGTCTGCGACCTCGCCCGTGCCATCGCCAACCCCAAGCGTGAGGACCTCGTCAGCGCCCTGCTCTGCCATGAGCTTGCCGCCTGCCATCGCCTGATGATGCGTTTCGGCGCCATGGCCGACGGCTATCTGAGCCACACCTCGCCCACCATCGACGCCGACCGCCGCCAGGTCGGCCGCGACGCCATCGGCTTCGCCGCCATCGCCGCCCGCCTGATGGCCCGCTACCGCCAGGGCGCCCTCGCCCTGCCCAAGCTGCGCGCCGATGACGGGGACAAGAGGATCGTCGTCGACTGGGGCTGCGACGACGATGAGGGCGGCGGCCATGGCCCGGGCTCCGGCCCGGAGCCCTTAGCGGGCGGTCCTGCGAGCAGCCCTCCAGGCCGCAGGGCCGCGGCACCCGCCGCCGCTGCCGCTGCGCCACCGCCCCGGCGCGGCCGGCTCAAGAATGGCAACCCCTCGGGCGACTATCTGACGGCGCTGCGCTGCGGGGCGAAGACGCGGGCCGGCTGCGCCTGCCGCCAGCCGGCCATGACCAACGGGCGCTGCCGCCTGCACGGCGGCAAGAGCACGGGCGCACGCACCGCCGAGGGCCGCCGCCGCGCCCGCACCGCTCGCCTCGTCCACGGCCGGCGCACCGCCGCGGCCATCGGCCTGCGCTCCGCCGCCGCGGCCGTCAATCGCCGCTTGGCCTGGATGACCGAGTTCGCCCGCGCGCGCTCCGCTGGACATGGGGTGGATCGCTCGGATTCGCCGCCGCCGCTGGGCGGCCGTCACCGTCTCGGCCGGCCCTGCGTCAGCGTTTCTTCGCTCGCTGCCTTCGCGCGGCAGCCCTCTTCGCTGCCGGCATTGCCGCTCGTTGCGCTCGCGTCCAGGAAATCGACGTCAGCGGCGGAGTCGTACCATAGTCTATGTCGGCATCGCCGGTTTGGCGAAGCCGCTCATAGTCGGTCCGGTCAGCTCGATCCGGCATAGAATATCGCGATTTCTTCGGCATTCGCTCGTCTCACGGAGATGATTCGTCCGATCCGATTCCGCTTCGAGTAGACTATAACCAACACGCTACGAATTTTCGAGCAGTACGCGAGAGCAACCGAGCGTGGCTGCGCGTATTTCTTGCGTGCGTCAGGTGCCTTCTTAACGCGGGACCAGTCAATCGACGCCACAATCGGGAAATCGATGCCATGCTTCTCCAGATGCGATGCTCGGTTCGTTTCGCTCCAGGCAAACCCATCGAAATCTTCGCTCACAAGCCGAAAGGTCAGCCGGCGTCGGGCCGGACGCAGGCGTTGCTGGCGCACGGGATGTGATCGTCAGTCGTTCGCCAGCAGGTGGATCAGGCTCGAGGTGTCCCAACGGTTGCCGCCCCGCGCCTGCACCTGGGCGTAGAACTGGTCGATGAGTGCCGTAGCCGGCAGGCGGGCCTTGTTGCGCTTCGCCTCGGCCAGACAGATGCCCAGGTCCTTCCGCATCCAGTCGACGGCAAAGCCGAAGGTGAACTTGCCCTCGACCATGGTGTGCGCCCGGTTCTCCATCTGCCAGGATTGGGCGGCGCCCTTGGAGATGACCTCGACCAGCTTGGCGCAGTCGAGGCCCGCCTTCTTGGCGAAGTTCATGCCTTCCGAAAGACCCTGCAACAGGCCGGCGATACAGATCTGGTTGACCATCTTGGCCAACTGCCCCGAGCCCACCGTCCCCATCAGGACGCAGGCACGGGCGTAGGAATCGATCACGGGCTTGGCGCGGTCGAACGGCGCCTGCTCGCCGCCGACCATTACGGTCAGCTTGCCGTTTTCGGCCCCCGCCTGCCCGCCCGATACCGGCGCGTCCAGGAAATCGATCCGGCTCTTGGCGGCGGCAGCGGACACCTCGCGCGCGACCTCGGCAGATGCCGTCGTGTGGTCGACGAAGATGGCGCCCGCGCTCATGCCGGCAAGCGCGCCCTTGTCGCCATACACGATCGAGCGGAGATCATCATCGTTGCCGACACAGGCGAAGACGATCGCGGCACCCTTGGCCGCGGCCGCCGGCGTATCGGCGCGCTGCCCCTTGTACTTCTGGAGCCAGGCCTCGGCGCGGCTGGCCGTGCGGTTGTAGATGGTCACCTGGTGGCCGGCGTTGGCGAGATGTCCGGCCATCGGGAAGCCCATGACGCCGAGACCGAGAAACGCGACTTTCTGCTTGTCCGCCATGCTGTCTCCCCATGCGTGAAATGCGGCGGCATCCTAATGAGCGGCCGGCGTAGCGGCAATGTCAGTCGTCGCCCAGGAGCAAGGTGTGCAGCTGCTGCCAACTCTCGGGATCGGGCGCCAGCAGCAGCCCGCTCCGCCTGATGGCAGCGGGTTCATAGGCGCCGCCCTCGAGATAGGCGGCGTGTCCGCCGGCCTCGCGATGCAGCAGAACGCCCGGCGCGTGATCCCACGGCATCAACTTCGTAAACAGCGAGAAATGCATTTCACCGGACGCCAGTCGAAGATATTCGAGGCCGGCGCACCGCATGCTTCGGAGTGCACGCACGCGGTTGCGGCGGGCGTCGATTCTGCGGCCGAGTTCGCGGCTGCCGAAGAAGCCCGACAGCAGCACGCCGGCCATGTCGCCGGCGTCGACCGGCCTTGGCGCCACGGCGAGCCGCCGGCCGCCCAGCCAGGCCCCCTCGCCCGCCGCGGCGACGGCGGTGCGTGCCCCCACGGGGTCGTGGATCCAGGCCGCCAGGACGTCGACGCCGCGGACGAGCGCGACCATGACCGCGAACGCCGGGCGCCCCTCGGCGAAATTGCTGGTGCCGTCGACCGGATCGATGATCCATACCGGACGATCGTCGAGCAGCCGGTTGAGCAGGTTCGGGTCGGCCGCGGCCGCCTCCTCGCCCACCACGATCGAGCCGGGAACCAGGGACGTCAGCAAGGGCGCCAACCTGGCCTCGACCGCCTCGTCCGCGATGGTCACGAGATCGCCCGGCCCCTTCTCGCGCACATCGGCGGCAGCCAGACGCCGGAAACGCGGCATGATCTCGGCCGCCGCTGCCTCCTCGATCAGGCGGGTGACACGATCGGCGTCCGGAAGCATTACCCGCCGGCCCGCTCCATATCCGTCCGCAGCCGCTGCAGCCGGCTGACATCGGTCGGATCCAAGCTGACGCGCAGGTAAGAGAATTCGGCATCGTCGCGCCGGCCCAGGACCTCGCCATGGTCATAGAGCCAAGCGATGACGCTGCTGTCGCGGTGGCGCAACCGCACATCGAGGACTTGGCGGGAAGCGGCCAGGCGGCGATCGATGGCCGCCAGCAGGGCATCGCAGCCCTCGCCCGTAACCGCCGAAATCGGCACCCCCCGCGGATCGCGCGCGGCTTGCGACAGCAGCTGATCACGCGCCGCCTGATCGAGCCGGTCGATCTTGTTCAACGCGTCGATCATGGTGTGCTCGATGGCATCGGCCAGGCCAAGCTCACGCAGCACGGCGTGCACGTCATCGCGCTGGGTGGCGGTCTCCGGATGGGAGACATCGCGGACGTGCAGCAGCAGATCGGCCTCCTCCACTTCTTCGAGCGTGGCCCGGAAGGCGGCCACCAGGTCGGTCGGCAAATCGGAAATGAAGCCGACCGTGTCCGACAGGATCATCTCGCGGCCGGACGGCAGCCGGACCAGGCGCATGGTCGGGTCGAGCGTCGCGAACAGCACGTCCTTCGCCATGACGGCTGCGCGCGTCAGTCGGTTGAACAGCGTCGACTTGCCGGCGTTGGTGTAGCCCACCAGGGCGACCACCGGGTAAGGCACGCGCTTGCGCGCGCGCCGATGCAGTCCGCGCGTCCGCTTGACGTCCTCGAGATCGTGGCGGATGCGGAGAATGCGGTCGCCGATCAAGCGGCGGTCCATTTCCAGCTGCGACTCGCCGGGGCCGCCGACGAAGCCGAAGCCGCCGCGCTGCCGCTCCAGGTGGGTCCAGGATCGCACCAGCCGACTGCGCTGATAGGTCAGCGCCGCCAGCTCGACCTGCAGCTGACCCTCGCGAGTGCGCGCCCGCTCGCCGAAGATCTCCAGGATCAAGCCGGTGCGGTCGATGACCTTGCACTTCCACGCCCGCTCCAGGTTGCGCTGCTGCACCGGCGACAGCGCGCCGTCGACGAACACGAGCTCGATGGCTTCGGCGGCGACCAGCTCGCCCAGGGTGGCGACCGTTCCGCTGCCGATGAGGGTCGCCGGCGTAAAGCGGCTGAGGCGCACGACCTCGCCCTTCACGACGGTCAGGCCGATGGCGAGCGCCAGCCCGGCGGCTTCGGCCAGGCGCGCCTCGGCGGTGCGGCCGTCGTCGCGGGCGCCGCGCAGCTGCGGCGTCAGAACGAGAACCCGGCCGGATGAATCGGCGGTGCCGTTGCGAGAGGAGGTTCCGTTGGACCGCGTCACGCTGACATCAGGCTTCTTCGCCCTCTTTGGTGCCCTCGAACAGCTGCACCGGTCCGGCCGGCATCACCGTGGAGATCGCATGTTTGTAGACCAGCTGCGAATGCGCGTCGCGGCGCAGCAGCACCGAAAAATTGTCGAACCAGGTCACGATGCCCTGCAGCTTCACGCCGTTCACGAGAAAGATCGTCACCGGCATCTTGTTCTTGCGGATGTGATTCAAGAACACGTCTTGGACGTTTTGGGATTTTTCTCCAGCCATAGGTTCCCCCTATTATCATCAGCTGTTATCGGGGCCCAATCTTGTTGGGGTCCGGATTCCGGACCCATCATCAATGCGGGCGCCGAACCGATCAAAATTGCGACCGGCCCGCGCTTTCATCGGTATCACAATTCTGCGCCTTGGGAAACTCGGAGTTGCGCCACTAGATCGGCCAATCCTGCACAATTCTGCACATGGCAAAGCGGCCGTCCCGAGGCAAATTCATCCGCCGCCGGCGAGCGGTCTCGCAGCAGCACGGGCGTACATCCGGCATTCACGGCGCAGGTCATGTCGATGTCGGTGTCACCCACGAACCAGACCGCAGGCCCACGCGTCACGCCGCTGCCGGCCAGAGCCATCTCGACGGGTGCGACCGCGGGCTTGTCGGCCTCCGCGTCCTGCGCGCCGATGAGCCGCTCGAAGTGGTTCGTCCAGCCGAGATGTCCGGCCTCGATGCGGAGATATCGTCCGGCCTTGTTGCTGACGACGGCCAGATAAAGGCCGGAGCCACGGAATTGGGTCAGCATGCCATCAGCACCCGGCATCTCCCGCAGCTGCAGGAGATGTTCGCGCTCGAACGCATTGCGGTAAGTGGCGATGGCCTCACGCCAGCGCTCGCCGAACAGCCGCGGGAAGCTGTCGCGCAGCGAGGCTTTGATACGATCGCGCGATTGCGTGGCCGTCCATGGCGGCTGACCCATGGCGATCAAGGTCGCGTTCATGGCACCGTGAATCGCGGCCCAGTTGTCGGCGAGCGTATTGTCCCAGTCGAACAGGATCGCGCGCGGCAGCGGCAGCGGATCGTTTCCCGTCATGACGGCGGGGCGGCAAGCTGGCGCAAATAGCCGTCGCGCAGCTTCATCGTCAGCGCACCCGGTTTGCCGTCGCCGATGGCCTGGCCGTCGATGCGGGTCACCGGCATGACCAGGGACGTCGTGCTCGTGAGAAATGCCTCGGTCGCCTCCTTCGCCTCGGTGACGGAGAAAGGCCGTTCCTCGAAGGCAACGCCTTGCGATTGGACAAGCTCGAGCAACGACAGTCGGGTGATGCCCGAGAGAATCGCGGTGCTCAGGTTGCGCGTGACCAGGCGGCCCGCGCGCGTGACGATCCAGGCATTCGTCGAGCTGCCCTCGGTGACGCGGCCGTCGTCATCGACCAGCCAGGCCTCGAAGGCCCCCGCCTCCGCCGCCGCCTGCTTGCCCAGAATGTTGGGCAAGAGCGAGACCGATTTGATGTCGCAGCGGCGCCAGCGAATGTCGGGCCGGGTGATGACGGCGACGCCGGCGGCCAGCGCGGCGGGCGTCGGCTTCTGCCGCTTCGTCGTGGCTACAAGCGACGGCGTCGCCTGCGCCGGGAACTTGTGATCGCGCGAGGCCACGCCGCGGGTCACCTGCAGATACACCGTGCCGTACGCGACGCCGTTGCGGACGATCAGCTCGCGCAGCACGAGCCGCAGGGCCGGACGCGCCATCGGCCAGGGAATGCGCAGCTCCTTCAGGGAATAGCCAAGCCGGTCGAGGTGCGGCTCCTCGTCGACGAGGCGGCCGTCGTGGATCAGCATCACCTCATAGACGCCGTCGGCAAATTGATAGCCTCTGTCCTCGATGTGAACCTGCGCCTGTGCATGCGGCACATAACGACCGTTCACATAGGCATATCGCGGCATGCGGCCCCTCTGTTGCTGTGTTGCGCGATCTATAGAGCGTCGACGATCAATCCTCGGACGACCGCTCGTTGGAAGCGATGCCCAGCGCCCTGAGCTTGCGATAAAGGGCCGAGCGTTCCATGCCGATGAAGGCCGCGGTCTTCGCGATGTTGCCGTCGAAACGGGTCACCTGGGCGTCGAGGTAGCGGCGCTCGAACAGCTCGCGCGCTTCCCGCAGCGGCACCGACATGATCTCGCCGTCGAACTCGCTGCGGCCGGTCGGATGCGAGATGCTGCCGATATCGGCCGGCAGCATCTCCGCCCGGATGGGTTCTTGCGGCTCGCCGGGCGCCATGATCAGCAGGCGCTCGACGGCGTTCTGCAGCTGCCGGACATTGCCGGGCCAGTTGTAGGCCATCAGCATCGCCATCGCATCGTCGGCGATCACGCGGCGCGGCAGGCCTTTCTGCTCGACGGCGCGCTCGACGAAGTAGCGCGCCAGAATGGGCACGTCTTCGCGCCGCGCGGCCAGCGCCGGCACGATGATCGGCACGACGCTTAACCGGTAGAATAGATCCTGGCGGAAGCGCCCCTCGGCCATCTCCAGCTGCAGGTCGCGATTGGTCGCCGCGATCACGCGCACGTCGACCGATACGCGGGTCTTGCCGCCGACCCGCTCGAAGGTCTGCTCCTGCAGCACGCGCACCATCTTGCCCTGGGTCTCCAGCGGCAGGTCGGACACCTCGTCGAGCAGGAGCGTGCCGCCGTGGGCCTGTTCGAAGGTGCCGATTGTCGCGGGGCTTCCCGGCCCCTCGGCGCCGGCTTCCGTGCCGAACAGCTCGGTCTCCACCCGCTCCGGCCGCATGATCGCGCAGTTCAGCACGACGAACGGCCCATCGGCGCGCCGCGACTGCTGATGCAGCAGTCGCGCCACCACCTCCTTGCCGGCGCCCGCCGGCCCGGAGATGAGGACGCGGCTGCTGGTCGGCGAGACACGCTCGATCGCCTGGCGCACGGCCGCGACCGGCGATGACGTGCCGAGCAACTGCACGTCGCTGCCGAGCCGGCTGCGCAATTCTTCGTTTTCGCGCTTGAGGCGCGCCTCGGTGACGACCTTCTCGACCCGCATCAACAGGTGATCGGCCTTGAACGGCTTCTCGATGTAGTCGTTGGCCCCGAGCTTCACCGCCGCGAACGTCGTCTCGTAGTTCCCGTGACCGCTGATCATGACGACGGGAAGCGTCGGATGGTCGCGCCTGATGACTTCCAGCAGCTGCAGGCCGTCGAGGTCGCTGCCTTGCAGCCAGATGTCCAGCACCACCAGGCTGGGCCGCCGCTTCGCGATGGCTTGCAGCGCCGTCGCGCTGTCGTGGGCGTCGCGGGTTTCATAGCCTTCGTCGACCAGGATGCCGCCGATCAGCATGCGGATGTCGGCCTCGTCGTCGACAATGAGGATTTCAGCTGCCATGGGCCCGCGCCATTGGCGCCTTTCGCGCGTCGGTTCCGGCGCTCTCGTCCCCGCGCGAGTGCCGGAACGTCACGCGCACGATGGCACCGCCGCCGGGACGATCGTCCAGTTGCAGCAGCGCGCCATGATCCTCGACGATGTTCTTGACGATGGCGAGCCCGAGGCCCGTACCGCGCGCGCGCGTGGTCACATAGGGTTCCGTCAACCGCTCGCGCCCCTGATCCGGCAGTCCGCGGCCATTGTCCTCGATGCTGAGAACGACATCATCATCGCTTTCGCGCAAACTCAGATGGATCTGACCGGGCGGCGCGGGACCCGTGGCGGCGATGCGCGCGTCGATCGCCTCCGCCGCGTTCTTGAGCAGATTGGTGAGCGCCTGCCCGATCTGCTGCGCATCGCAGCTCAGCTCCAGTCCGTCGGGCGGCAGATCGGTGGAATAAGCGATCGCGGGATTGGCCGACTGCTGCAGGAAAATCGCCTGCAGGCACAACTCGACCAGATCCTCATTCGCCATCACCGGCGCCGGCATGCGCGCGAAGGCCGAGAACTCGTCGACCATGCGCCCGATGTCGCCGACCTGCCGCACGATCGTATCCGTGCAGGTGGCGAAGGTATCGGGATCGCTGGTGATTTCCTTCAGATATTTCCGCTTCAGCCGTTCCGCGGAGAGCTGGATGGGCGTCAGCGGGTTCTTGATCTCGTGGGCGATGCGCCGCGCCACGTCGGCCCAGGCCGCCTTGCGCTGCGCCGACAGCAGTTCGGTCACGTCATCGAACGTGACGACGAAGCCGATCAGCCGCGTGGCCATGAATTCCGCTACGACGCGGACTAGGAGCGTACGCGTTTCGGCGCCGCGCACGAGGCTGATCTGCGACTCGGCGAGCCAGGACGGGCGCTGTCGCGCCGCCTCCACGAGCGATGCCATCTCCGGCACGACGGCGGCGATCGGCTCGCCGATCCGCGTCACGAGATCCGTGGCCAGGAGGTCGGAGGCCGAGCGGTTCGGCAGGTTGACGCAGCCCTGCTCATCGAGGCCGATCACGCCGGCCGACACGCCTGCCAGCACGACCTCCATGAAACGACGCCGCTCCTCGAGCTGATGGTTCGCGCTCATCAACTCGTTGCGTTGGTGCTCGATCTGCTGCGTCATGTGGTTGAAAGCGCGACTGAGGGTGCCGATTTCATCGCCCGAATCTCCTTCGGGGACGCGCGTTCCGAGGTCGCCCGCGCCGATGCGGTCGGCGGCGCCAACGAGCCGGGTAATCGGTTGTACCAGCCGCGTCGCAAAGATCAGGGCAGCCCACACCGCCGCAAACAGGAGCAACAAGGCGACCACGACGAATATCAGCGCAATGAGCGTTCGAATGTTGAGCTGCTGGCCCTCCAGCTGGCCATAGACGAGGGCTGCTCCCGTGGCGCCGTCAGCATGCGCGAGGATCTCCGGATCGACGAAGCGTTCAGCGTAGAGGAACGTATCGGCGTCAGCATTTAGCTGAGTAAGCGCCGTGATCCGATCTCCGGACCGCATCGGCAAGATCACGGGCACGCCTTGACGCCGGGCCAGAGCAAATGCCCCCTCCGGAATGTCGAGGGCCGCGACTTCTTGCTGATGAAGCTCGGCCGAGGCAATCACCTTGCTCTGAGCATCGACTATCTTCGCAGTGTCAATCTGCAAGGCACTGCTCTGGACCGTTAGAAAGCGCTCAAATGAACCAAACTGACCCAAGTCGTTGGGATCCTGCTGACGGACTATCAGTGCGAGAGTGCCCGTCGAATCCCGGACGCTCTTCTTTGTCTCCCGCACATACGCTTGAGCGACGATGAGAGAATCCTTCACCGCCACACTGACGCGGTCACCGAAAAGCTTGTCCATTCCGTATACGAAGAACAACACGGAAAATGTCGAAATGAAGATCGTCGGCAGCAGTGCGACCAGGCCGAACCAAAGCACGAGCCGCAGATGCAGGCGGGCGCCCACCAGGCCCCGGCGTCGCTCCAACCACAGGGCCACGAGCTGAAATCCGACGAGCGTCGCCAACAATGCAAGCAGGACGAGATCAAGGAGCAGCAGCGACGCGACCGCGGTTTCATTACTCGGCAAGCCGAATGAGCCGGCCAGCGTCGCATACGTCGCCAGTCCCGACAGGAGGGCAGCTCCGAGCAGCGCAACGGTGAGGACTCGCCGCAACGCCGGCCGGTTGAGCACCTGAATCGGGCGCACGAACAGCCGCGCTCCCAGATTGCGCAAGTCAGCGGCGAGGCGCGCGCGTCCTCGACTTATGTTCGGCGTGGAACTCGGCACGATGACTGACCGAATCAGTTATCCGGCGGTCATTTTAGGTCGCGTGCCACTTTGATGTCCAATTCGCGGATTTTCTTGCGCAGTGTGTTGCGGTTGAGGCCCAGCATCTCGGCCGCCCGGATCTGGTTGCCGCGCGTGGCCTCCAGCGAGAGCGAGATGAGCGGGCGCTCGATCTCGCGCAGGACCCGGTCATAGAGGCCGCGCGCCGGCAGACTGCCGCCATGGGCGGTGAAATAGCGCCGCAAGTGCAATTCAGCAGCCGTTCCCAGGGAGTCGCCGGTCGCGGGGCCGGCCTCGGCCGCCGTGTGCGACAGCTCGCCGTCGACGGCATCGGCACGGATGACCTCGGCGCTGTTGAGGACCACGAGCCGCCGGACCAGGTTTTCGAGCTCGCGCACATTGCCCGGCCAGCTGTAGCGCATCAGGCAGTCGAGGGCGCCCCGGTCGAGCGACTTGGCGCCCAGCCCCTCGCCGCGGGCGGCTTCCAGGAAGTGGCGGGCCAGGTCCGGGATGTCTTCGGTCCGCTCGCGCAACGGCGGCAGCCGCAGCGGCACGACATTCAGACGGTAGAAGAGGTCCTCGCGGAACAGGCCGCGCCGGATGAGCTGCCGCAGGTCACGATGGGTGGCCGCGACGATCCGCACATTGGCGCGCATCGGCGTGCGGCCGCCGACCGAGGTGTATTCGCCCTCCTGCAGCACCCGCAGGAGACGGGTCTGCGCCTCCGGCGGCATGTCGCCGATCTCGTCGAGGAAGAGCGTGCCGGCGGCCGCCTGCTCGAAGCGGCCGACGCCGCGCGCGAGCGCGCCGGTGAAGGCGCCCTTTTCATGACCGAACAGCTCGCTTTCGATCAGTTCGCGCGGGATCGCCGCCATGTTGATGGCGACGAAAGGCCCGTTGCGCCGCTTGCCGTAGTCGTGGAGCGCCCGCGCCACCAGCTCCTTGCCGGTGCCGGACTCGCCGGTGATCATCACCGTCAGGTCGGTCTGCATCAGCCGGGCCAGGACGCGATAGATGTCCTGCATGGCCGGCGAGCGGCCGATCAACGGCAGGCGCTCCTCGTCGGCCGTGGCTTCGCCATCGATGATCGACGCGTGGGGCTGCGTCAGCGCCTTCTCGACGATGCCGATCAGCTCGTTCAGGTCGAACGGCTTCGGCAGATAGTCGAAGGCACCGCGCTCGTTGGCGCGCACGGCCGTCAGCAGCGTATTTTGCGCGCTCATGACGATGACGCGCAGGTCCGGGCGCCGCTTGCGGATGCGCGGCACCAGGTCAAGGCCGTTCTCGTCGGGCATGATGACGTCGGTGATGACGAGATCGCCGAGACCGTCGTCGACCCATTGCCACAGCGTCGCCGCCGTCCCGGTCGTGCGCACTTCATAGCCGAGCCGGCCGAGCGCCTGGTTGAGCACCGTGCGGATGGCGCGGTCGTCGTCGGCGACCAGGATGGTGGCAGCGCTCACGACTCGTCCTCCGCCAGCGACGCCGCCGCCGGCAGCATGACCTTGAAGACGGTCCGGCGCGACTGGCTGTCGAATTCGATGACGCCGCCGTGATCGCCCACGATCTTGGCGACCAGGGCCAGGCCCAGTCCTTTGCCGCCGATCTTGGTGGTCACGAAGGGATCGAACAGATGCGGCCGCAGGTCTTCGGGGATGCCCGACCCGTTGTCCTCGACCGTCACGACCAGCGGCAGCTGCAGGCGGGTGTCGCCGCCGGCCGGCGCCGCCACGCGGACCCCGTGCTGGTAGCGCGTGGTCAGGGTGATCACCCCCTCCCCCGCCGTGGTTGCCTCGGCCGCGTTCTTCATGAGATTCATGAACAGCTGGATCAGGAGGTCGCGATTGCCGAGGACCGGGGGCAGCGACGGATCGTACAGCTCGACGAAGCGGCAGCCGGCGGCGAATCCGCTCTCGGCCACGCGCCGGGTGTGTTCGAGGATGCGATGGATGTTGACGGCGTTGCGCTCGATCGGTCGATCGCCGGTGAACATCTCCATGCGGTCGATCAGCGCCACGATGCGATCGGCCTCTTCGCAGATCAGGTGCGCCAGCTCCGCATCGCCCGCCGAGGCATCGCGCTCCAGCAATTGCGCCGCGCCGCGGATGCCCGACAGCGGATTCTTCAGCTCGTGGGCCAGCAACGACGCCATGCCCATGACCGAGCGCGCCGCCCCTCGGTGGTTCAGCTGACGGTCGATCTTGTCCGCGATCGAACGCGGATGCAGGGCCACCGTCAGGCAGCCGTCCATCTCGACAAGGGGGACGACGTCGATCGACACGAGATGGGCGCCGAACCGCGGCCCATCCAAGCTGACATCGTATTCGGACGTGCCAACGCCGGTCGCGCGCACCTGGGAAATCAGCGCCAGCAGAGGGCTGTCGGCAGCGAGGAAATCGAGCAGGGAGCGGCCGATGAGCGACGCCGCGCTGGCGCGGAAGAACTGTTCGGCCGCGTTGTTGACGAGGTGCAGGCGGTCCGCGCCGTCGACCAGGAAGACCGGCGCCGACAAGGCATTGAGGACGAGATTGGCGGTGCTCGCCGAGCTGGTGATGCGCTCCGGCAGCGGCCGCAATTTCACCGATGCCACCGGCGCCCTCATCGTCAGGCCGCCCGTCGCTCGACGAGGGGCGAGTAGAAGGCGCGGATCGCCTCGATCACGGCGGCCGGGTTCGCGATCCGGTTGATGGCGGCCCGGAACTCGCCGGAGCCGGGCAGCCCCTTGCTGTACCAGCCGACATGCTTGCGGGCGACGCGCATGCCGGGCTCGCTGCCGTAGTGCGCCAGCATGTCCTGATAGTGCTCCAGCAAGGTGTCGAGCTGCTCCGCCAAGGACGGCTCGCCCAGCCGTTCGCCGGTGCGCAGGAAATGGATCACCTGCCGCAAGAACCATGGCCGGCCGTAGCAGCCGCGGCCGATCATCACGCCGTCGGCTCCGGACTCCGCCAGCGCCCGCCGCACATCGTCGAGCGACAGGATGTCGCCATTGACGATGACCGGAATCGGCACGGCCGCCTTGACCTCCCGGATGAAGGCCCAATCCGCGCTGCCGTCATAGAACTGGCAGCGCGTGCGGCCGTGGACGGTGATCATCTTGATCCCGCACTCCGCCGCAACGCGCGCGAGCCGCGGCGCATTGCGGTTGTCGGCGTCCCAGCCCGTGCGCATCTTCAGCGTCACCGGCAACGCGACCGCCTTCACGGTCGCCTCAAGGATGCGCGCGGCGTGAATCTCGTCCCGCATCAGGGCCGATCCGGCATGGCCGTTCACGACCTTCTTCACCGGGCACCCGAAATTGATGTCGATCAGCGCGGCACCGCCGTCTTCGTTGAGCTTTGCCGCTTCCGCCATGACCTCCGGCTCGCAGCCGGCGAGCTGCACGGCCATGGGGAATTCCTCGGGCGTGTTCTGGGCCATCAGCAGCGACTGGCGCGATTCCCGCACCATGGCCTGGCTGGCGATCATCTCGGACACGACCAGACCTGCGCCGCTGCGCTTCACCAGCCGACGGAACGGCATGTCCGTGACGCCCGACATGGGCGCCAGGATGACCGGATCGGCCAAGCTCAGTGAGTCGATCTGGACGCCCATTTTTTAGGCAATTCCTCAGGCTGCACAGATTTTGAGCGTATAATATTGACTGCCGTTATGGTGCAGCGCAACACAAAAATTCTAACGTCAGGCCAGAATCACGTCCCTGACGAACTTCACGCCAGGATAGGCCAAGGTCACCAAAAGATAGGCCAGCAGCACGAATCGCGCAGCTTGCCGCCCGCGCACACCGGTCCGATGGTGCACTGCGAGAAGGAGGACGATCACCACGAATGCGCTCAGTGCGAAAATCGTCTTGTGATTCAGTTCCAGGAAGTCGCCATTCTCGACATACTGGGTCGCGGCACCTGTAAGCAGGCCGAGGCCGAGCACGATCCCGGAGGCACCGAGCAGCTGTATCTGCAGCGTCTCGGCATCGGCGACCGACGGCAGCAGTGCGGTCAATCCGCTTGGCCGCCGCCGCTTCAAAGCGCGCTCCTGCAAGAACACGGCAAAACCCGCGATGGCAGCAAGGGTCAGCAGCCCGTAGGTCGCAACCGATACGAGTACGTGGACCTCGGTCCAGCTGCCGAGAAGCACGCTGCCAGCCGGGTGCGCTGCGTATTCCGCCGCAGCCGCGCCGATCCCCAGCAGGAACAGATACGGCAGAAGCAGAGGCGCTAGCCGCCAGCCGTCGCGCGTCACCACGCTGACCGCCAGAAACATCGCCATGCTCGCGACGATGCTGAGCCAGAGCGCGGCCGACAATCCGCCCAGCCAACCCTGCGCCATCTGGTCGATGGCGGCCACGGCCGGGCCGGCGATCGCAACGGCCAGCAACATCCAGAACAAACGGTCCCGCGTGCTCGCGCGCCGCAGGGATAGCACGGAAACGGGCACCAGAGAGGACAGAGCCGACAGGTTCAGCAACAGGCTGCCATGCATGGCGTCCAATATAAGCTGCCGTCCGCGCTCTTGCACCGGTGGTGCCGCGATCACCGGCAATCGGCTTGGCAAGCGCTGCCCTTCGGCTTAGCTTCTCCGCCCAATTCGAGCGAGCAAATGACGAATTCCATCGCCCTGATCGTAGCGGCCGGCGCGGGCACTCGCCTCGGCGGCGAGGTGCCGAAGCAGTACCTGCCGCTTGGCGGCCGCGCGGTGCTTCGCCACTCGGTCGAAACCTTTCTGCAGCATCCCGCCATTTCCGGCGTTCGCGCGGTCATCAGTCCGGAGCATCGCGCGCTCTACGACGGTGCCGTCGCCGGCCTGCCGATATTGCCGCCGGTCGCCGGCGGCGTCAGCCGTCAGGACTCGGTCAGGAACGGCCTGGAGAGCCTGGCCGAGATGCAACCGGACCGCGTTCTCATCCATGATGCCGCCCGCCCCTTTCTCACGGGGGAAATCGTCGATCGGACCCTGGCGGCACTGGACGACGGGCCGGGGGCGGTGGTTGCAGTTCCCGTCACCGATACGCTCAAACGCGGACATGATGGCCACGTCGCCGGGACGGTCGATCGCAGCGCCCTGTGGCGGGCGCAGACCCCGCAGGCCTTTCGCTACGCCGACATCCTCGCTGCCCACCGCCGGGCGAAAGGAGCGGCGATGACCGACGATGCCGCCGTCGCCGAGGCGGCGGGCCTGCCCGTCAAGCTGGTGATGGGCGCCGACGACAACTTCAAGATCACGACCGCCGACGACCTAAGGCGCGCCGAGCGGCTGATGGGGGCCGCTGCGCAGGAATTTCGCACGGGAATGGGCTACGACGTCCACCGCTTTGCCGCCGGCGACAGTGTCACCATCTGCGGCGTGCGAGTTCCACACGACCAATCGCTCGAGGGCCACTCCGACGCCGATGTCGGCCTCCATGCTCTGACCGACGCCATCCTCGGAACGATCGGCGCTGGCGACCTCGGCAGCCACTTCCCTCCGGGCGATCCGCAGTGGCGCGGCGCCGACTCAACGCGCTTCCTGAGCCACGCCGCCGGCCTGGTCGCCGCCAAGGGCGGCCGCATCGCCCATGTCGACGTGACCCTGATATGCGAACGGCCGAAGATCGCGCCGCACCGCGCCGCCATGGTCGCGCGTATTGCCGCGATCCTCGGCCTCGACGAAGGCCGCGTCAGCGTCAAGGCCACGACGACCGAAGGCCTCGGTTTCACCGGTCGCCGCGAGGGCATCGCCGCCCAGGCCGTCGCAACCATCGCCCTGCCGGCCTGACATGGCCTTCGACGCCGCCCTCACGGCCGCCGCCGCCGATCTGCTCGATGCCTATCGGCGGGCCCACCTCCGCATCGCCACGGCCGAATCCTGCACGGGCGGCCTGATCGCCGCCTGTCTCACGGAAATCGCAGGCTCCTCGGATGTGCTGGAGCGCGGCTTCGTCACCTACTCGAACGAGTCCAAGGCGGAATTGCTACAGGTGCCTGCGGATATGCTCGAAAAGCACGGCGCCGTCAGCCCGCACGTCGCACGCGCCATGGCCGAGGGTGCGCTGGCCCGGTCGCGCGCCGATGTGGCCGTGGCCGTGACCGGAATCGCCGGTCCCGGCGGCGCGACACCGGCGAAGCCGGTCGGACTCGTCTATCTCGCCTGCCTGCGCAAGGGACGCGAGCCGCTGATCGAGCGCCATCAATTCCACGGCGACCGTCAGGCGGTCCGCCTGGCATCGCTCGAGGTGGCCTTCGAACTCCTCCGCCAACAGATCGATGGCTGAACGCGTCATCGGCATCGATTTCAGCGGCGCCGAAAAGGCGGGCGACGCAATCTGGATCGCCGAAGGCCGCATCGAGGGGGAGCGTGTCCGCATCGAGAGCTGCGGACCGGCGTCCGCCATCGCCGACTCCGGGCCCGAGCGCGCCCGCTGCCTGCCGGCTCTCGTAACCTTCATCGCCGGCCAGGAGAGCGCCGTCATCGGTTGCGATTTCCCGTTCAGCCTGCCAGCGGCGATGATCGACGCCGGCACATGGCGGGCGTTTGCGTTGGAATTGGGCGATCGTTTTGCCTGCGCCGATGACTTCCTCGCCGACTGCCGCCGTCGCGCCAACGGGCGCGAGATCAGGCGCGCCTGCGATCGCGAGTCGCGGGTGCCGTTCGCGGCCTACAATCTGCGCATCTATCGGCAGACCTACCACGGCATACGGGACGTTCTCGCGCCATTGCTCCGCAACGGCGGCGCCGTCGTGCTGCCCATGCAGAGGCCGCGGCCCGATCGCCCGTGGGTGATCGAGACCTGCCCCGCTTCCACGCTCAAGCGTGCCGGTCTCTATCCCTCCTACAAAGGGCGCGGCGACGCCGCCCGCGCGGCGCGGCGCCAGATCGTCAACGGCCTGATCCGGCGCGGGCTGCTGGCGCCGCTCTCGCGGTCGCTGCGACGCTTGGCGATCGAAAATCGAGGCGGCGACGCTCTCGACAGCATCGTCGCTGCCGCAGCCACCGGCCGAGCCCTCTTGGCCGGCGCATTCACGGATATGATTCCCAGCCGCTGCGAACGGGTCGAGGGCCGCGTTTACTTCTGAGCGGACCGGTTCTGCTGCCGTCGCCGGTTAATTTCTATGGGGGTGCTTGCCTTTTTCACCGCATCGGCGTCTGATTCCGACAAAATAACGTCGGGGGGGCTGATGTATGCACGTATCGGGCGGTATGAGGTTGCGACAGACCGGGTAGCCGAGGCCGAGGAGATCGCCAGGAAGGCGCTTTCGTTCGTCCGCAAGGTTCCGGGCATCAAGGCCTATACGCATATGATGGGCGATGACGGCAAGGGTATGGTCGTCGCCATCTATGAGAACAAGGCAGCGGCCGGCGCCGCGGCGCCGCTGGTCCAGCAGTTCTGGCTGCGATTTTCACCGGTGCTGCTGGCGCAGCCGCGGCTCGAGGAATTCGCCGCCGTCTGGGCCCTGGAGAACTTCACTTGAGGCTGACTACGCGGCTGCTGCGCCGTCGCCATAGAGCTTGCGCGCCCGGTTCTCGAAGGCCTGGACCATGCGCCGCACGGCCTCGTTGAAGAGTGCGCCGATGATCCTTTGCAGGATCGCCGAACGGAACTCGAAATCGACATAGAAGTCGATGCGGCAACGGCCATTGGCCAGCGGCTCGAAGAGCCAGTGGTTGTTGAGATAGCGGAACGGGCCCTCGGTGTAGGCCACGTCGATGCGCAGGTTGGGGCGATCGAGCTTCACGCGGCTGGTGAAGCGCTCGCGCACCATCTTGAAGCCGATGACGAGGTCGGCGACGATCAGATCGCTTTCCCGGCTGCGGATGCGGGCGCCGACGCACCAGGGCAGGAACTCCGGATAGCGCTCGATGTCCGCGACGAGGTCGAACAATTGCTCGGGCCGATAGGGCAGCTCGCGCTTCTCGGCGTGGGTAGGCATCGGCGCGGGAGTGGCTCAGGCCGCGGGGGTGGACCCGTGCAGCTGCGCCTCGCGCGCCGCCCGCAGCCGCGCGAAATCGTCGCCCGCGTGGTAGGACGAGCGCGTCAGCGGCGAGGCCGAGACCATCAGGAAGCCCTTGCCGAGGGCGTGCTGCTTGTAGTCGGCAAACTCCTGCGGCGTCACGAAGCGGTCCACCGCATGATGGCGCGGCGTCGGCTGCAGATATTGGCCGATAGTGAGAAAGTCGACGTCGGCGGCCCGCATATCGTCCATCACCTGCAACACCTCGTCGCGCGTCTCGCCCAGGCCGACCATGATGCCGGACTTGGTGAACATTGCCGGGTCCAATTCCTTCACCCGCGCCAGCAGCCGCATCGACGCGAAATAGCGCGCGCCCGGCCGCACCGGGCGGTAGAGCCGCGGCACGGTCTCGAGATTGTGGTTGTAGACGTCGGGCCGCGCCGCCACGACCGTCTCGATGGCGCCGTCCTTGCGCAGGAAGTCGGGCGTCAGCACCTCGATCGTCGTGCCCGGCGAACGTGCGCGAATGGCGCGGATGACGCGCGCGAAGTGACCGGCGCCGCCGTCATCGAGATCGTCGCGATCCACCGAGGTGACGACGACATGGGAAAGGCCCAGCTCCGCCAGCGCCTCCGCGACATGCTCCGGTTCGTGCGGATCGAGCTGATCGGGTTTGCCGGTCGCCACGTTGCAGAAGGCGCAGGCACGCGTGCACACGCTGCCGAGGATCATCACCGTGGCATGTTTCTGCTTCCAGCATTCGCCGATGTTCGGGCAGGCCGCCTCCTCGCACACGGTGTGCAGGTTGAGCCGGCGCATGAGATCGCGCGTCTCCTGGTACTCACGCGACATTGGCGCCTTCACCCGCAACCAGTCGGGCTTGCGCGGCGCCGGCTGCACCGGATTGTTGGCCTTCTCGGGATGCCGCAGGGCGGCGGCTTCGGATGCTGCTGTCATGGTCTATATGTGGAGCGCGCGGCCATAGGCGGCAAGCACCGCCTCGTGCATCATCTCAGACAGCGTCGGGTGCGGGAAGACCGAATGCATCAGTTCGGCCTCGGTCGATTCGAGGGTGCGGGCGATGCCGTAGCCCTGGATCAGTTCGGTCACCTCGGCGCCGATCATATGGGCGCCTAGCAGTTCGCCGGTCTTGGCGTCGAATACGGTCTTGACCAGCCCCTCCGGCTCGCCCAGCGCGATCGCCTTGCCGTTGCCGATGAAGGGGAAGCGCCCGACCTTCACCTCCCGGCCCGCCGCCTTGGCCGCCTTCTCGGTCAGGCCGACGCTCGCCACCTGCGGCCGGCAGTAGGTGCAGCCCGGAATCTTCGTGATGTCCATGGGATGCACGCCCTTCACGCCGGCGATCTTCTCGACGCAGATCACGCCCTCGTGCATGGCCTTGTGCGCAAGCCAGGGCGGTCCGACCAGGTCGCCGATGGCGTAGACGCCCGCTTCGCCGGTGAAGCCCCATGCGTCGATCACGACGTGGGTCTTCTCGACCTTCACCTTGGTGCCTTCGAGACCGAGGTTCTCGACATTGCCGACGATCCCGACCGCGAGGATGACGCGATCGACGGTGATCTCGCTCACCTTGCCGCCGGCCTCGATCGTGGCCGTCACCGAGTCGGCGCCCTTCTTCAGCGCCTTCACGGTAGCCGAGGTCATGATCTTCATGCCCTGCTTCTCGAACGCCTTGCGGGCGAAGGCGGAGATCTCCTCGTCTTCGACCGGCAGTACGCGGTCGAGCACCTCGACGACCGTCACATCGGCGCCGAGGTCGCGATAGAAACTCGCAAACTCGATGCCGATGGCCCCGGAGCCCACCACCAGCAGCGACTTCGGCATCGTCTCCGGCACCATCGCCTCCTTGTAGGTCCACACCAGCTTGCCGTCGGGCTCCAGCCCCGGCAGCGAGCGCGCCCGCGCGCCGGTGGCGAGGATGATGTTCTTCGCCGTCAGGTCGGCCACGGGCTTGCCGTCCTTCTCGACCTTGAGCTTGCCGGTGCCGGCGAGCCGGCCCTGCCCGTCGAAGACGGTGACCTTGTTCTTCTTCAGGAGATGGCCGACGCCGCGCGACAGTTGCCCGGCCACATCGCGGCTGCGCTTTACCACCTTCTTGAGATCGAAGCTCACATCCTTGGCCGTGAAGCCATAGGCATCGGCATGACGCAGCAGATGCCCCACCTCGGCCGAGCGCAGCAGCGCCTTGGTAGGAATACACCCCCAATTGAGGCAGATGCCGCCGAGATGCTCGCGCTCGACGACCGCCGTCTTCACGCCGAGTTGCGCCGCGCGGATCGCCGCGACATAGCCGCCGGGGCCGCCGCCGACGACGATCAGGTCAAAAGCCGTTTCTGCCATGGTTGCCTCGCGTCTCCGGGCGTCGCCGCCGTCACGATCTGAATTTTGCCACGCAGCTTTCGATGATGGCCTTCATCCTTGGATCGTCGGCGATCCGCGCCGGATCCTTTTCCAGGTCTGCGATTTCCGCGAGCGTGAACTGCGCGCGAACGTCGGCCACGACGCAGTCGCAGTACCCGACGATCTTGCCATTGACGTCGGCCGCGTCGGGGTCGGCTCCGGACTTGCGGATGGTTTCGCTCGCGCTGCTGATGCATTGCTCATGCATATTCTTGAAGACGACATCGCCATAGGCTCCGCTCACCCTGTTGACGGCTCGCGTACGCAGGCCGCCGATGTCATAGGCGATCACGAGCCCCACGCCGACCACGACCAACAGCAGCGATGCCCCGGCGACCAGCAGGACGCGTCGCCGCTGTGAAGTCTCTGCGCTCGAGTCGTCAGGTCTCACCGCGACAATTCCCAGGTCCCTGCGGCTGTCTTCAGATCAGCATGCTCAAGGGATCTTCGATCAGCTTCTTGAACGCGGCCAGGAATTCCGCGCCGATCGCGCCGTCGACCACGCGATGATCGACGGAGAGCGTGCAACTCATCATCGTCGCGATCGCCAGCGCGTTGTCTTTCACGATCGGCCGCTGCTCGCCGGCGCCCACCGCCAGGATCGCTCCTTGCGGGGGATTGATCACGGCCGCGAACTCGCGGATGCCGAACATGCCGAGGTTGGAGACCGAGAACGTGCCGCCTTGGTATTCCTCCGGCTTCAGCTTGTTCTCTCTCGCACGGGCCGCCAGGTCCTTCATCTCTCTGGAGATCGTGCTCAGGCTCTTGCCATCGGCGCTGCGGATGATCGGCGTGATCAGGCCTCCCGGCGTGGCGACCGCCACCGATACATCCGCCGCCTGGTAGAGCCGCACCGCGGTCTCCGTCCATGACGCGTTGGCGGCCGGCACCTGCTTCAACGCCAACGCCGAGGCCTTGATGACGAAATCGTTGACCGAAATCTTGTCCTTCTCGCGCTTGGCGTTGATCTCCTGCCGCAGCTGCAGCAGCCGGTCGAGGTTGCAGTCGAGCGTCAGATAGAAATGCGGCGCCTCGCGCTTCGACTCGACAAGGCGGCGGGCGATCACCTTGCGCATCATGCTGTGCGGCTGCTCGGTGAAGGCCGGCAGGCCGAAGGCAGGCGGTGTCGGCGCGGGGGCCGCTGCTGGCGCGACCGCCGGCTTCGCTGCCGGAACGCCGCGCGCGAGCGCCGCGTCGATATCGGCCTTGACGATGCGCCCATGCGGTCCGCTGCCGTTGAGGCGCGTCAGATCGAGACCGGCCTGCTGCGCCATGCGGCGGGCCAAGGGGCTGGCGAAGGTGCGCTCGCCCGTTGGGGCCGCCGCGGACGCTGGCGCCGCCGCGGGCTGCTGGGCGACCGCAGCCGGCGCGGCGGCCGGCGCCGGCGTTGCCGCCGGTGCGGCCGGTTTCGGCACGAGCGTGGCGGCCTTGGCCAGTGCCGACGCATCTTCGCCCTCTTCCAGGAGCAGCGCGATCACTTGGTTCACCTTCACGCCCTGGCTGCCGGCCGGCACGACGATCTTGCCGATCCTGCCTTCATCGACGGCTTCCACTTCCATGGTCGCCTTGTCGGTCTCGATCTCCGCGATGACGTCGCCGGGCTTTACGGGCTCGCCTTCATTCTTGAGCCATTTGGCGAGGTTGCCCTCGGTCATCGTCGGCGAGAGCGCGGGCATGAGAATTTCGATGGGCATGTCGATCCCCCTGACGGGTCGTGTCGGCGCGCCCTCAGGCGCGATAGCAGACTTTGCGCGCGGCGGCGGCGATCTTGTCCGGATTGGGCAGCGCCAGCTTCTCCAGGTTGGCCGCATAGGGCAGCGGTACGTCCTCGCCGGCGACACGCACGACCGGCGCGTCGAGCCAGTCGAACGCCTGCTCCATCATCAGCGCTGCCATCTCGGCGCCGATGCCGGCAAAGGGCCAGCCCTCCTCCACCGAGACGAGTCGGTTGGTCTTTTTCACGGACTCCACGATGGTCGCCGTATCGAGCGGGCGCAGCGTGCGCAGATTGATCACCTCGGCATCGATGCCGTCGGCCGCCAGCTTCTCGGCCGCCGCCAGCGCCTGCCCCACTTGCAGCGAGAAGGCCGTGATCGTGACATCCTTGCCTGGCCGTTCGATGCGGGCGCGCCCGATCGGCAGGACGAACTCGGGATCGGTCGGCACCGGGAAACTCTGGCCGTAGAGGATCTCGTTCTCCAGGAAAATGACCGGATTGGGATCGCGGATCGCAGCGCGCAGCAAGCCCTTCGCATCCGCGGCCGACCACGGCGCAACCACCTTCAGGCCCGGGCAGTGGGCATACCAGCTGGCGTAGCACTGCGAGTGCTGCGCGGCCACGCGGGAAGCGGCGCCGTTCGGGCCGCGGAACACGATCGGGCAGCCCATCTGGCCGCCGGACATGTAGAGCGTCTTGGCCGCCGAATTGATGAGATGGTCGACCGCCTGCATGGCGAAGTTCATGGTCATGAACTCGACGATCGGCCGCAGGCCGTGGAACGCCGCGCCGACGCCGAGGCCGGCGAAGCCGTGCTCGGTGATCGGCGTATCGATGACGCGCTGGGGGCCGAACTCCTGCAGCAGGCCCTGGCTGACCTTGTAGGCGCCCTGGTATTCCGCGACCTCCTCGCCCATCAGGAACACGCCGGGATCCCGGCGCATCTCTTCGGCCATGGCGTCGCGCAGCGCCTCGCGCACGGTGACCGTCGTCGTCGGCCCCGTCGTCACGGGTTCGGCCGGCACGGCCTTCGGGACCGGCGCGGCCGTGGCCGGCGCTGTCGTTGCGGGCGCAGCCTTGGCCGCCGGCGCCGCAGGCGGCGTCGGTGGCGCGGCCGTCACCGTTTCACCCTCATCGGCGAGGACGGCGATCGGCGTGTTCACGGCCACGCCTTCGGTGCCCGCAGGCACCAGGATCTGCGCCAACCGGCCTTCGTCGGCCGCCTCCACTTCCATAGTCGCCTTGTCGGTCTCGATTTCCGCGATGACGTCGCCGGGCTTCACCATGTCGCCCTGGGCCTTCAGCCATTTGGCCAGCTTGCCCTCGGTCATCGTCGGCGACAACGCCGGCATGAGAATCTGCGTTGACATGCATTCCTCCCGGCGAACCGGTTGTTTGTCGGTCGCGGATGAGCCTCCGCGCTTTTATTCACGCCTCGATCAGCACGTCCGTATAGAGTTCGGCGGGATCGGGCTCCGGGCTGCTTTGCGCGAACTCCGTCGCCTCGGTCACGATGTCCTTGATCTCGCGGTCGATGGCCTTCAGCGCGGCTTCATCGGCGTGGCCGCCTTCGCGCAGGTAGTGCGCGAAGTTCTCGATCGGGTCGCGCTTCTGGCGCATCTGCGCCACTTCCTCTTTGCTGCGGTATTTGCCGGGATCGGACATGGAGTGGCCGCGATATCGATAGGTGAGCATCTCCAGGATGTACGGCCCCTTGCCGCCGCGCGCATGCGCCACCGCCTTGTCGGCCGCCGCCCGCACGGCCAGCACCTCCATGCCGTCGACCTGCATCCCGGGTATGCCGTAGGCCTCGCCGCGCAGGTGGAGATCCGGCCGCGCCGAGGCGCGCTCGACGCTGGTGCCCATGCCGTATTTGTTGTTCTCGATGACGTAGACGACCGGCAGCTTCCACAGCGCCGCCATGTTGAAGGACTCGTAGACCTGGCCCTGATTGACCGCGCCGTCGCCGAGGTAGGTGACGGAGATGTTGCCGTCATTCTTGTATTTGTGCGCGAAGGCGAGGCCGGTGCCGAGCGGCACCTGAGCAGCGACGATGCCATGGCCGCCGAAGAATTTCTTCTCGCGGCTGAACATGTGCATGGAGCCGCCCTTGCCCTTGGAATAGCCGCCGCGCCGTCCCGTCAGCTCGGCCATCACGCCCTTGGCATCCATGCCGCGGGCCAGCATGTGGCCGTGGTCGCGATAGCCGGTGATGACCGTGTCGTTGGGCGTGATCGCCGCCTGCATGCCCACGACGACGGCCTCCTGCCCGATATAGAGATGGCAGAAGCCGCCGATGAGTCCCATGCCGTAGAGCTGCCCGGCCTTCTCCTCGAAGCGGCGGATCAGCAGCATGTCCCGATAGTAGTGCAGCAGTTCGGCCGCATCCGGTTCTGCGTCGGCGTCGGCCCTGGTCTTGCGCTTTGCGGTAGTCGCCATGGCATCCTCCCAGTGGAAACTGGCGACGATTGGCTCGTCGACTGCAAATTAACCGCGACATCGCCCGAAAACAAGGCCGCGCAATCCGTTGATACGGAAAGAAAAAATTGTTGTTAACTCGAATAAGATTAAGTACCGAACCGGTGGACTTTGGTTCAGTTCAGCGATTTCGGATTCTTGATGATCACGAGCCGATCGTCGGGCTCGGCCACGTTCAGCATGAGGCGGGCGCGTTCATCCAGCAAATCCGGATCGATGCTGGCCGGGCTCAGCAGGGCCACGCGATGCTCGATCTCCTGCCGCTCGCCCACGAGCGTCGCCAAGGCACTTTTGCTTTCAGCCAACTGCTGGCTGATCCGCAACCATGCCATGATGCCACGGTCGCCCTCGATGGCGTGATACGTGAAGTAGCCGAACAGGCACGCTCCGACGGTCGGGCCGATCGCCTGCCGCAGCCGCTTCTTGAATTCCGGCGACATGGTCATGGCGGCACCGAATCACAGTCGATTCCGTGACGTCAACATAAAACTGACGACTTTGCTTCAAGTCCGCCGGGCGCCGGCGCGCGTGCTCAGGTCGGCTCGGCGGAGGATCCCCACGGATCGGATTCAAGAATTTGCGCCCGCGGCCAGCGCGCCGACCAGTTCTTTTCCCGCACCCGCGATTGGTATTCCGACACCCTCCGGCGACCGCTCGGCGTCGGACGACACACCATTCCCAGCAGATCCTCGACGCCGAATGGCGCCAGCAGGGTCGCGGCTCCGTCGTCGCCGATCCGGATGGCGACAGCCGTCGGAGTCTCCAGCCAGAACCGCAGCGCGTCGGCCGTATCGGCATAGGGCGCATCGCCGTTGCGCCGATGCATGCGGGCCTGGTTCTTCACCGACCACGGGATATCCGGCAGCGCGTCACCCAACGCCGCCTCGACCGCCGCCTCGCGCTCACGCGATGCCTCGTTCGCATCGAAGAACAGCACATCGACGTCGGCGAGCGGCGTGGGACCTGTATAGCCATGCAACGCGTCCCACACCGCCGAACGAATGAAGCCGGCGCCGACGGCCCAGTCCGGCAGTCGTTGCCGGCGAACGGCATCGAGTACCGCCCACCGCCAGGGATCCGCGACGATGAATGCCGCGATGTCGGCCGCCGTCCGCAGCTGCATGGTGCAGCCGCGCAGTATGGCTATCCCCCCGCCGACCGGAGGGCGGCGCGGCCGAGATAGCGCGCGGAGGCGCCCAGTTCCGCTTCGATGCGCAGCAGCTGGTTATACTTGGCGAGACGATCCGAGCGCGACAGCGATCCGGTCTTGATCTGGCCGCAGTTGGTGGCGACGGCGAGATCGGCAATCGTGGCATCCTCGGTCTCGCCCGAGCGGTGCGACATGACGGCGCGATAGCCCGCCTTGTGGGCGATCTCCACCGCCTCCAGCGTTTCCGTGAGCGTTCCGATCTGATTGACCTTGACCAGGATCGCATTGGCGATGCCGCGCTCGATGCCCTGGCGCAGGCGCGCGGAATTGGTGACGAAGATATCGTCGCCCACGACCTGGACCTTACCGCCGATCGCGGCGGTGAGCGCCGCCCAGCCCTCCCAATCATCCTCGGCCATGCCGTCCTCGATCGTCACGATCGGATAACGGGCCACCAGGTCCTGGTAGAACTTCACCATGCCGGCTGCGTCGAGGGTCTTGCCCTCGCCTTCCATGGCATACTTGCCGGCCTTGAAGAATTCGCTCGCGGCCGCATCGAGGCCGAGCGCAACCTGTTCGCCCGGACGATAACCGGCGGCCTCGATCGCCTTCATGACGAAGGCAAGCACCTGGTCGGCGCCCTTCAGGTTCGGCGCGAAACCGCCCTCGTCGCCGACGTTGGTGTTGTGGCCGGCCTGCTTCAGCTGCGCCTTCAGCGCGTGGAAGACTTCGGCGCCCATGCGCAACCCCTCGGCGAACGTCTTCGCGCCCACCGGCAGGACCATGAATTCCTGGAAGTCGATGGCGTTGTCGGCGTGGGCGCCGCCATTCACGATGTTCATCTGCGGCACCGGCAAGGTCCGCGCGCCGGCGCCGCCGACATAACGATAGAGCGGCAGGCCTGCTTGCGCCGCCGCCGCCTTCGCCACCGCCAGGCTCGCACCGAGGATGGCGTTCGCGCCCAGCCTCGATTTGTTGGGCGTGCCGTCGAGCGTGATCATGGTCTGATCGATCTTCGCTTGGTCCTCGGCGTCGAGGCCCGAAAGCACATCGAAGATCTCGCCGTTCACCGCCTCGAGCGCGCGCAACACACCCTTGCCGCCATAACGCTTCTTGTCGCCGTCGCGCAGCTCGACCGCCTCATGCGTGCCGGTGGAGGCACCCGACGGGACGGCGGCACGGCCGAAGGCGCCGCTCTCCAATCGCACATCGACCTCGACGGTCGGATTGCCGCGGCTGTCGAGGATCTCACGCGCATGGATATCGACGATGGCTGTCATCGGCCGGACTCCTTCGAGAACAGAGCCGGGTGGTTATAGGGCTAGCGCCGGTGAAGTGCCAGGGCGAGCAGCTCATGCCGGCGCAAGGGCTCGTCCTGCGCCAGGAAAAATTCGTCGAGCTGCGGCGGTTTTGCCGATGTCCCCGCCAGCATGGCATGCACCTGTCCGCGATGATGGATCTGATGGACGAAGAGATGGTTCAGCACCGCCTCGACCCTCTCGTTGACGTAAAAATCCTTGCCGCGCTGCAGGCTGACGGCGCGGTTGCCGGCGGCAGCGGTCAATCGATCGCAATAGGCCATGAGCCGACGATCGGTCGTGAACTGCGCCATCGTCAGTTCGTCCAGCGTCGCGAACGGTTCGTCCTGCTCGAACAGGCTGAGGCCGCGGCCGCCCTCCTCGAGCGCATCCAGATAGTAGCAATCAACGAGATAGATATGGCTCAGCGTCAGCGGCAGCGATGGAAAGAAGCTGACCCGCTTGGCCCGATACTCGGCGTCCGAGAGCTGCGCACAGGCGTTGTGCAGCCGATAGTTCGACCAGGCGTTGTTGCGCGCCATCGCGCGGAAATGCTCGACCGGACTTGTCGAAGGCTGAGCCTTAGTATCGGTCATTTCTTTCTGCCCGAAGCACTGCAACTCGCCCGCTTAGCAATCGTGCAATTATTGGACAATGCTGTTACGCAGCGTATATCGCCGGGCGGTAGCGTGCTTCGGGGATCGGTTTGCCGGCCTCTTTGGCCGCCTCGATCCATGCCGCGATCGCAATCTCTACTTCGGCTACCGCTCGAGCCGGCGTGTCGCCATGAGCGGAGCAATATTCAAGATCGGGAACGTCGGCGATCCAGCTCTGATCCTCGTCGCTCCAGAAAACATTGATGTGGTAGCCGTTCATCGATCCTCCGTGGGGCCGGCATCGTCGCCGGCAATCGAGAGCCTGTACTTCTCGACCAGTTTGCCCCGCTGCCGCATCTGGTACGGCTTGGCCTTGCCGCGATCAGGTTGCAGGTTGAGCATACCGGGAAGACCAGGATGATTGAAGATATGATGGCTGCCGGAGGTCCGCACATGAACGAATCCAAATGCCTGCGCGACCTTTCTCAGGTCCTCAAACGATACGTTCCGGCTACCGGCTCTGACGGACCGCCAGATCTTCCGAGCACTCACGAGGACTCCTGCAACCCCGACCCTACCCAGGATGAGCTGGGGAAGTCTTTGCCAGGCGGTCGAATTCCTTCAAGGTCTGCAACAGCGTCGGCATGTCCTTGAACTTGACCATGTTCGGCCCGTCGCTCGGCGCGTTGTCCGGGTCCCGGTGCGTCTCCATGAAGACGGCGGCGACGCCGACGGCGACCGCCGCGCGCGCCAGCACCGGAACGAATTCGCGCTGCCCGCCGCTCTTGGTGCCCTGCCCGCCCGGCTGCTGCACCGAATGGGTGGCGTCGAACACGACGGGATAGCCGGTCTCCGCCAGGATCGGCAGGCTGCGCATATCCGAGATGAGCGTGTTGTAGCCGAAGCTGGCGCCGCGCTCGCACAGCAGGATCTTGTGGTTGCCGGTCTGCGCGATCTTCGCGGCGACCTGCTTCATGTCCCAGGGCGCCAGGAACTGCCCCTTCTTCACGTTGATCGCCCGCCCGGTTTCGCCGGCGGCGATCAGCAGATCGGTCTGCCGGCACAGAAACGCCGGGATTTGCAGGACGTCGACGGCCTCCGCCACCGGCGCGCATTGCAAGGGTTCATGCACGTCGGTCAGGACCGGACAACCGAAGCTCTCGCGCAGCTCGGCCAGGATCGGCAACCCCTTCTCCATTCCGATGCCGCGCGGCGTGTCGGCGCTGGTCCGGTTGGCCTTGTCGAACGAGGTCTTGTAGATGAGCCCCATGCCGAGCTTGCCCGTCAGCTCGGTGAGGGCGTGGCACATCTCGCGGGCATGCGCCCGCGATTCCAGCGCGCAGGGCCCTGCGATCAGCGCCAGCGGCCGGTCATTGCCGATGGAGATGTTGCCGATGGTGACGTGGCGCGGTGCGGTCATGGCTCATCCAAGCTGGGCTGATCTAGCCCGTTCGATGGGCGCCCTGCAAGGCCTTGCGGATATTGAAGAACAATTCGCCCTGCCCGCGGGCATCATCCAGCGCTACGTGGCTGTGGGGCGTCTTGCCAAACCATTCCGCCGGCATGCTGCGCTTTGTCGCATCCCGATAGCGGCGCAGGCCGAGCGCCGCGTAGGCCATCGTCTTGATGTCGATCCCGCTGTGGCCGAACGGCGACTTGCCGACGAAGCGGATCTGGTACCAATAGACGAACATCATGTCGAAGAGGAGCGGATAGGCAACGAAGACCGGCCGCCCGCGCAGCGACTGCAGCCAGCGATCATAGTCGGCCATCGCATCCGCCGGGGGGCGCAAGTCCTGGCGGCAGGCCGCCCACGCCTCCGGCTGCGTTCGCCACCATTCCATCGCGCGCGCGTCGGGAGCTGCCTCGGGCAGGGTCTCGAGATTGACCGCAAAGCTGCCGAGCTCGCGTCCCTCGCCATCGTAGGCGATGCTGGCAAAGCTCAGCATCGAATTGGCGCCGGGAATGGGACCGTCGGTCTCGACGTCAGTCGAGACGTACACCTCAGGGCGCGCGTCGCTCATGGATCGGCTCGGTTCGGCCGCCCGCTACACCAGCCGCGACTGCGCGACGGCCGCCTCGATGAACGACCGGAACAGCGGATGCGGCTCGAACGGCTTCGACTTCAGCTCCGGATGGAACTGCACGCCGATGAACCAGGGGTGGCCGGGCATCTCCACGATCTCCGGCAGGATGCCGTCGGGAGAGAGCCCGGAAAACCGCATGCCCGCAGCCTCCAGCCGCTCCTTGTAGTTGATGTTCACCTCGAAGCGATGGCGATGCCGCTCGCTGATCCAGTCCTGGCCGTAGATCTCGCGCACCTGGCTGCCCGACTGCAGCCGGCATTCATAGGCGCCCAGGCGCATGGTGCCGCCGAGTTCGCTCTGCTCGTTGCGGCGCTCGACCTCGTTGCCGCGCGTCCACTCGGTCATCAATCCCACAACCGGCTCCGCGCACGGGCCGAACTCCGTCGAGCTCGCATTGCGGATGCCCGCAAGATGCCGCGCCACCTCGATGACTGCCATCTGCATGCCGAAGCAGATGCCGAAATAGGGCACCTTGCGCTCACGCGCGAAGCGGGCGGCGGCAATCTTGCCTTCCGTTCCGCGCTCGCCGAAGCCGCCAGGCACGAGGATTCCGTGCACGTCCTCGAGATGGTGCACGGCGTCGTCGCTCTCGAAGACCTCGGAATCGATCCAGTTGAGCCGCACCCTCGAATTGTTGGCGATGCCGCCATGAGCGAGCGCTTCGCCCAGGGACTTGTAGGCATCAAGCAGCGAGGTGTACTTGCCGACCACCGCGATCGAGACCTCGCCCTCCGGCTGGCGGATGCGCTCGACGATACGGTGCCACCCACTCACGTCGGGCTCCGGCGCCGACAGACCGAAGTAGCGGCACACTTCCGTGTCGAAGCCCTGGCCGTGATAGGAGATCGGGACCTGATAGATCGTGTCGACGTCGAGCGCCTGGATCGCGCGCTCCGGCTGGATGTTGCAAAACAGGGCGATCTTTCGCCGCGCGTCGGCAGGGATCTCGCGGTCGCAGCGGCAGAGCAGGATGTCCGGCTGGATGCCGACCGAAAGCAGCTCCTTCACGGAATGCTGGGTGGGCTTTGTCTTGAGTTCGCCCGCAGCGGGAATCCAAGGCACCAGCGTCAGATGGATGAACAGGGAGCGCTCGCGACCGAGTTCGTTGCCGAGCTGGCGGATGGCTTCCAGGAACGGCAGGCTTTCAATGTCGCCGACGGTCCCGCCGATCTCGCAAATCAGAAACTCGGCATCGCC
>Ga0137403_10000603_pt1 | contig 46466 bp, 42 predicted proteins | sample CZOMad2_1_16fung_FD_122057 | JGI IMG/M metagenome (GOLD analysis project Ga0137403, IMG submission 122057) | Vadose zone soil fungal communities from Angelo Coast Range Reserve, California, USA - CZOMad2_1_16fungal (Hybrid Assembly) | ecosystem: Environmental > Terrestrial > Soil > Vadose zone... | reverse complement strand
GTCGGGCGCTCAGCTGATGGATCGCCCGAGCGACGAGCTCCTTGCCAGTGCCGGTCTCGCCCTCGACGAGGACCGTGAGCGGGGAGTCGGCCACCTGCTTGATCTGCTCGACAATCTTCTCCATCTGCCCATTCGCGCCCATCAAAAATCGCAGAGGGCTCTCGGTGACCTTGTTCGTCTCCCGCAGTTCGCGCGTGCGCTCCTCGACGATGGCCTCGAGTTCGTTGAGGTGGCGCTCCACCGCCAGCTGCTGGCCCTTGACCCGTCGGCTCAGCTCACGCTTCTCCATCGCACGGCGCAACGACGCGACGAAGTAATCGCGATCGATCGGCTTGCGGATGAAGTCGTAGGCTCCGGCGCGCAGCGCCTGCACCACCAGGTCGTGCTCGCCGTACCCGGTGATCATCAGGGTCGGTGTGTCGGGGCGGTGCGTCCGGATCTCGGCCAGGAGCTCGAGACCGTCCATTCCCGGGATCTTGATGTCGGTGACGATCGCGTCGTAGTCCCGGGCGCTGATCCGGTCCAGCGCCGCCGCCGCCGAGTCGGCCGTGTCCACCGTGACCTCGCTCATTCGGAGCCGGAGCGTCTCGGGAAGCGCCTGCAGCAGAGCCGGGTCGTCGTCGACGACGAGGACGCGCAGCGCCGTCATGGCGCGGCGGTCTCGTCGGTATCGGCGGAGGCAAGCGGCAGGTGGATGAGGAACGTGGCGCCCTCGCCGGGCGCGCTTACGACCGAGATCGTGCCGCCGTGCTCCTTGACGATTCCGTAGGTGATCGACAAGCCCAGGCCCGTGCCTTTCCCCACCTCCTTAGTGGTGAAGAACGGATCGAAGATCCGCCCCTCAAGTCCTGACGGAATCCCGTGCCCGGTATCGACGAACGCGATCTCCACTGCCGCGGCGCCGACCGAAGCCGAGATGCGAATCGCCTTGCGTGGCGAATCGACCACCGCGTCGCGCGCGTTCGTCAACAGGTTGATGAACACCTGCTCGAGCTGGATGGGATTGCCGACGACCACGGACTCTTGCGGGCCCAGGTCGAGCGTGACTTCGATCTCGCGCAGTCGGAGCTGCTCCTGCACGAGGGACAGCGCACGCTCGATCACCGGCCTCAGGGGGATCGGCTCACGGCTGACGGGGGCCGCCCGTCCAAACGTGCGCAGATGCGAGATGATCTGCGTGGCCTTCGACACCTGCTGCATGGCCTGGCGCAGCTCGCGGACGATCTGCTCCTTGTCCGCTGCGCCGAGTTCGATGAGGTCGACCGCATTGCCCACGAACAAGCCGGTGTTGTTGAGGGGGTTGTTGAGCTCGTGGGCGACGCCCGTGGTGAGCTCGCCGAGCGTGGCGAGCTTGCCCGCCTGGACGAGCTGCTCCTGTTTGTCGCGCAGCTCCTGTTCGCGCCGCTGCATCTCGGCCGTGGTCTCCCGCAGGTCCCCCATGATGTGAATCATGGCTTTCCGGGTATCCTCCAGGTGCAGCTTGTCCTTGTGCGAGTCCTGCAGGATGTGGAGCAAGGCCCGCCTCGAGTTGTCGAGCCGCTCCGTCTGGCGGGCCAGGCGGCGGCGATCCTGCTCGTAGTCGGCCAGGATGTGCAGCATGGCCTTGCGCTGGTTGGCCAGGCGCTTGTTGAACTCGTTCAGGTCGCCCATGATGTGGAGCATCGCGCGGCGCTGCTCGTCGCGCTTGCGGAGGCGGCGCTCCAGCGTCTCCACCTGCGCGCGGAGCTGGCTCGCGGCCGCCGCGGGCTCCGGGACCGCCGGCTGACCGTCCTCCGTCACCATGTCCGACCTCGTCACCAGGCCCTCCCCGCTCTCAGCCTCTCGCCTTCTTGCGCAGGCTCTCGAGCTCCTTCTCGAGGGCGATCATCTTCAGCTCGCGGCCCACGACCACTTCCTCGAATTTCTCCAGATCGAGAATCTTCTCCTGGAGCTCGCTCTTGGACTTTTCCAGATCTCGCACCACCTGTTCGTACGCGCGCATGTCGCGCAGGATGCCGATGGCCCCGATCACCTTGCCGTCGGGGTCGCGCAGGGCCGAGGCGTTGAGGGTGGTGGGGATGACCTCGCCGCTGGCGCTCCGCGGATTGAGGCGGGCGTTGCGGGTCACGCCGCGCTCGACCACCTCGCGGAGGGCGGCGGTGAACTCCCGGGTTTCCTCGGGGCTGATGAAGCGCGAGAGCGACTGCTCGAGCACCTCGTCCTGGCGGAAGCCGAGGAGCTGGGAGACGGCGTCGTTGGCCTGGAGGATCTTGCCCTCGAGGTCGGAGACGAAGACCGGGTCCGGGGCGTTGGCGATGATGATGTCGGCATCCAGCGAGCCGCGCCATTTGGCGCCCCTGCCGTCACCTTTGGCCACGTCTGGTTGCGTCACGAGCTCGGGTCGTCTAGCCATTTCGGGTCCTCCTCACGGACCGGCGGCGCCACAGTCGGACGACCTCGTGCGATCACCGAATCCACTGCCCCGGAAGTGGCGATCGTTTGTCTCAGCGCGATCACCGTGTTTCACGAGCGGCCAGCCAGCCGATCTCCGGCGATGACCGGGCAGTTACCTCAAGCTGTCTCGGGTAAGACCCTATAAGTGATCGGGAGTGTTTATCGGGTAGGGGGGCTTGTCAAGCGACGAAAGCGTCAAGAAGGTCGGCTCTGACGGCGCTGCCGCGACGATTCGCCTACCCTTCGAGGGGCTGGCCCTTGCCGCGTTGACCGGCTGATTTGAGGAGTGCGCGACCCCAAAGCGGATTCGCCGGGGGGCATCAGGGGGCTGGGTCGTTCGAGGCGCCCATCTCGGTTGAACCCCTGAGACGAGAGCCGATGATGCGCGATCCCGCTACGCCAGTGCAGGGTGGAACAGTGCCCGTGGTCAAGTCGCCCGATCAGCCGCCGCGCGGAAGATCGAAGAGCCCCTTGGGCAGCGAGGCGAGATAGCGTTTCACCTCCTCGACTGTCAGGACATCGGCGTACTTCGCCTGCATGTCGCACAGGTTGATCGCGTGACTGGCCTCGGAGCGGTCGAAGCAGGCCTCCTCGGCGACGGTGACGCGGAAGTTGTTGCTGAAGGCGTCGAGCACCGTGGCGCGGACACAGCCGCTCGTCGTCGTCCCCGTCACGATCACGCTGTCACAGCCGAGGAGGACGAGATAGCTGAGCAGATTGGTGCCGTAGAAGCCGCTCGGCTTCTGCTTCAGCACGACGATGTCGTGGGGCTCCGGCGCGATCTCGTCGACGATCTCGTTGCCGTCGCGCTCGGTCCGCGTCACGACCGGCCGCTCGTCGGTGCGGCCGTTCTTCCAGGACCAGCTGCCGGAGTCCCAGTTGTCGGCGCGGCGCACCCCCGTGGTGTAGATGACGGGCACCCCCTGCGCGTGGGCGAGGTCGATCAGCTCGCGGATGCGCGCCACGCCGTCCCAGGCCTCGGCGCCGCAGGAGTTGCGCCAGCGCTTGATCGATTCCAGGATCGGCTCGCGCCGGTCGCCGCAGAAGTTGTAGTTCACGTCGATGACGAGCAGAGCCGGGCGGTCGCCGAACCCCGCCCGCGCGCCGTATCCCGCCGCGGCGAACACCGCCTTGTCACGCTCGGTCAGGAACCGATTCCAGACTGGCTCGGTCATGATGGGCCTCCTTCGCCGGCCGTTTCGATGTGGCCCGCATTGTAGAGGGGTTCGCGCGACGAGTCACCTGGAACGCCACCGACCGCGGCACAGACCCCGATATCCGTTCCTATGTTTCACCGGCGAACGAACCACCGCCCTCAGCCCTTACGCTGACCGACCGTTTGGCGAACGACTTGTCACGAGGCGAGAGTGCGCTACTGAATCACCTGGTCGGCCCGCAGCAGCAGTGATTGGGGGATCGTCAGACCCAGCGCCTTGGCCGTCTTGAGGTTGATCACCAGCTCGAACTTCGTGGGCTGCTCGATGGGCAAGTCAGCGGGCTTGGCACCCTTGAGGATCTTGTGGACGTACACTGCCGCGCGCCGGAACGAATCGGGAGTGTTCGGCCCATAGGACATTAGCCCGCCCGCGTCGGCGAATTGCCGGAAGGCATACATGGCGGGCAGGCGGCTCCGAGCGGCAGACTCCACGATGCGGGAGAGATGGCTGAACAGCACCGAGTCCTCGATGGCCAAGATGCCATTGCATTGCGCACCGACGACGGCCTCGAATGCTTCCACGAGCTTGTCGGGCCGTTGTACGGCGAACCCTTGCCAGCGGAGCCCGAGGGCCTGGGCGGCGATCTCGACCTCTTTGAGCACGAGGGCATTGCCCGGATTGTCTGGATTCCAGAGCACGGCAACCCGAGACAGTCGCGGGAAGGCCTCTTTGAGTAGCTGAAGTCGCTTGGAGGCGAGTTCCAGAGACAGGATGGCAAGTCCCGTCAGATTTCCCCCCGGCTTGGCGAGGCTCGGGGTAATACCGAGGGCCACCGGGTCCATTACCGTGGCCATGACGATGGGGACGACATCTGTTGCACGCTTTAGGGTCAGGATCGCTTCGCTGCCCGCGGTCACTAGTACATCCGGCCGAGTGCCCAGAATCTCTGCAGCAAGCCTAGGCAGACGATCCGGCCTTCCTTCCGCCGACCGGATCTCCAGGAGTAGATTCTGTCCTTCAACGTAGCCCAGTTCGCGTAGTCCTCCTCGAAGCGCCTCGATATATGTGCCGCCTGCTCCGGCACGCGGCGTCAACAGCAACACGCCGACGTGCGCCTTGTTCGCTGTCTCCTGCGCCTCGGCTGCGAGCGTTGGAAGCGTGAGGCTAAGAGCGAGAACAACCACGAGCCCGATCAACCGCATAGGCACCTCGGTTGGAGATGGCTGGCGGGGAGTCTAGCCGAGCTCAGGGCAAGCAACCTCGTTTGTTTTTAGCGAGGCGAGAAAGTAGATAGAAAGCGGATAGCGGTCGCGAAATTCTTCTTTGTTTTAGCTCGTTAAGCCTGGAAATCGGTTCTGCTTCCAGTCGAAGCTCGACCACATCACGTCCATCCGATCGGCGATCCCCTGGAACTTGTGGCGTCGGTCGTCGTGGGCCGCCAGGAGGTCGGCGAGCGAGGCGAACTGCGACAGGTACGCGAGCCCGTACTCCGCCGGCTCGGCCATCTTCATGTCGCCCGCCAGGAAGCGCCGGTAGCCTTCGCCCGGAGCGATCCAGAATCCCTCCGACGTCTCCTCGGTGAAGAGCCGCGGCTCCTGGCCGCGAGGCGTCGGGCCGAGAAAGAACCTCGCGGCGAACCGGATGGGGCTGGAGGTCGGCGTGGTGAAGTGCGACAGATATCGCAGGGGCCGCAGGTCGCAGTACCACCCTTCCCGGGCGATCAGCGCGTCGAGCGGCGCCTCGCCGGCCATGAGCGCCGCGCGGCAGCGCTCGATCCCGTCGCGCACCCGCGGCGCCGACGGATCGAGCGCGTTTCCACCTTCGTCGCACGCCAGGAGGATGCCGCTTTCCTCCAGGAGCTCGCGGACGGCCGTGACCCAGAACGCCAGGGCCGGCATACCCACGAGCTCCTGAAAAAGGGCCTCGGCCTCCGCGGCCGCGACTCCGCGGCAGCGCCCGAGCGCGGCCGGCGAGCCGTCGACCGGATCGACCTTGCCGCCGGGAAACGCGTAGTAGCCGCCGAGGAACTTCATGCCCCGGTTGCGCCGGATCATGTAGACCTCGAGCGGCTCGCGTGCTCCCGCCGGAGCATCGCGCACCAGCAGCACGGACGCCGCCGGCTTCGGCTCCACCGGCGTCTTCGGCGCACCGGGCGCGAGAGCGCTCATGACAAAGTCGTAGGAGCAACCGTCGAACGAATCGGTGAGAGCATTGAGCGGATCAGTAAAAGAGCATGCAGCGGATCAGTAGAGGGTCGCAGCAGGCGCGAGCGAGCCGACGGCTCGCTCGACACGCGAAACGGGAGGTCTGGGGGGGTGCGTCTCGTACCCCCCCAGCTTCATAGATTGATCAGCTGCGCGACCCGCTCGCGATGGTACGTCGCGTCGCCGAAGGTAAACTCCGACGACTTGGCGCGCTTGAAGTAGAGATGCAGGTCGTGCTCCCACGTGAAGCCGATGCCGCCGTGGAGCTGGATGCCGGCGCCGGCCACCTTGCGGTACGCATCCGTGACGTACGCCTTGGCCATCGAGGCGGCCAGCGCCGCCTCCGGCGCGTTCTCGTCAACGGCCCACGCGGCGTAGTACGTCAGCGACTTCGCGTTCTCGACGTCCACCAGCATGTCGGCCGCTTTGTGCTTCACACCCTGGTAGGTGCCGATGGGCTTGCCGAAGGCGATGCGGATCTTCGCGTAGTCCGTGGTCATGTCGAGCACGCGCTGGGCGCCGCCGCACATCTCGGCGCAGAGCGCGACCGTCGCCCGCTCCACCACGCGCGCCAGCGCCGGCCACGCTCCACCCTTCGCGCCCATCAGCGCGTCGGCCGGCACGGCGGCGTCCTTGAAGGACACCTCGCAGAGCTTGCGCGTCTGATCCATCGTCGGCAGCAGCTTCACGTCGACGCCGCGCGTGCCCTTCGGCACCAGCAGGAGGCTCGTCCCCTCCTCGGGCGTCCGGCCCTCGCTGGTCCGCGCGACCACCACCAGAACGTCGGCCAGATGCGCGTCGAGCACGAAGAGCTTCGTGCCGTTCAGGACGAACCCGTCCTTCGTCTCGCGCGCCGCGCACGTGACGCCGGCGGCGTCCCAGCGGGCGCTGGGCTCGGTCCACGCAAGCGCCGTCTTGGCCTTGCCGGACGCGATGCGAGTGAGCCACTCCTTCTTCTGAGCCGCCGAGCCCGCCTCGCGGATCGCCAGGCCACCGAGCAGCACCGTGGAGAGAAACGGCCCGGGCATCACGACGCGCCCCATCTCTTCCATTAATACGGTGAGGTCGACGAAGCCGAGCGCCGAGCCGCCGTGCTCCTCGGGGTAGATCAGGCCGAGCCATCCTTGCTCGGCCAGCTTGGCCCAGAACTCGTCGGTCACCCCCGCGGGCTCTTCCATCCGCGCCCGCACGAACCCGGACGTGCACTCGTTCTCGAGGAACTTCCGCGCGGTCGCACGCAGCAGCTCCTGTTCCTGGCTGAAGCCGAAATCCATGGGTCAGTCCTTCGGCAGGAGGTTAGTCCTTCGGCAGGCCGAGCAGCCGCTCGGCGATGATGTTCTTCTGGATCTCGGTCGTGCCGCCCTCGATCGAGTTGGCGCGCGACCGGAGAAACGACTGCGGCCACACCCCGCCCTCGACCGCCCATTCGGAGCCCTTCCAGAGCTGCGAGTACGGTCCCTCGATCTCCATCGCCAGCTCTTGAAGGCGCTGGTGCGTGTCCACCCACGCCATCTTCCCGGTGGACGCTTCGGGCCCCGGCATCTCGCCGCGCAGCAGCTTGGTGATGGCGCGGGCGCCGGTGTACTTGAGGCATTCCGTGTCGATCCAGAGCTGCGCCAGCTTCTGACGCAGCACCGGGTCTTTCGTGAGGACGCGGCCGCTCTTCTCCATGCGCCTGGCGAGGTCGATGAGACTGTCGAGCGCGATCCGCAGCCGCATCTGCAGGCCGAAGCCGAGCGTGAGGCGCTCGTACATCAACGTCGTGAGCCCGACCGCCCAGCCGTTGTTGACGCCGCCCAGCACCTGCGATTCGTGCACGCGGACGTTGTCGAAGAAGACCTCGTTGAACTCGGCCTCGCCCGTGATCTGGCGGAGCGGCTTCACGGTCACCCCGGGCAATTTCATGTCGAGAAGGAAATAGGTGATGCCCTTGTGCTTGGGGACGCTCGGGTCGGTCCGCGCCAGCAGCATCATGCAGTCGGAGACGTGGGCGAACGATGTCCACACCTTCTGGCCGTTGATGACGTAGTGCTCGCCGTCCTTGACCGCGCGCGTCTGCAGGGCCGCGAGGTCCGAGCCCGCGTTCGGCTCCGAGTAACCCTGACACCAGATCTCCTCGCACGAGAGGATCTTCGCCGGATAGCGCTGCTTCTGGTCCTCGGTCCCCCACGCGATGATCGTGGGGCCGGCCATGCCGACGCCGAGCACGTTCAGAATGGGTGGCGCTTTCGCGAGCGCCATCTCTTGCTGGAGGACCAGCTCCTCCATGAAGGTGAGACCGCGGCCGCCGTATTCCTTGGGCCACGTGAGCCCGATGAAGCCGGCCTCGAACAGCGAGCGCTGCCAGGTCCGGAGGAGCTCGTACTGTTCCTTCCGCGGAATCTCGGAGCTGCCCATCGGCTTCCAGTCCCGCGGGATGTTCTGCGAGAGCCACGCGCGGACGGTCGCCCGGAAAGTCTCCTGATCGGGCGTCAGTGAGAGATCCAATTTCTCCTCCTGAGGTGGGCCGACGGCGACGACTGAACCGTGGTTCATTCTCGAATCCTTCGCTGGCGAAGTCAAGGCTTATACTGCCTTCCTGTGATCGCTATCTCCCTGCCGAGACTCACCTCGCGGATCAACGCGCTCGCGCGCTTCGGTGCCCTGCCGGGCGGCGGCGTGACGCGCTCGTGCTGGTCTGCGCCGCACGAGGAAGCGCGCGCGTGGCTGCTCGGGGAAATGCGCGCCGCCGGGCTGGCGACGTGGGTCGATCCGGCGGGCAACACCTTCGGTTCCCTCGGCGCGCGGGTCCTGTCTCCGGAAACGCCGGCGGTCCTCACCGGCTCGCACATCGACACCGTCCCCGAAGGCGGCGTGCTCGACGGCGCGCTCGGCGTTCTGGCGGGCCTCGAGTGCCTTCAAGTAGTCCGCGAGACGAACACGCCGCACGCGAAGCCCTTGGCGGTGGCGGCGTGGAGCGACGAGGAAGGTCGCTACGGCAGCCTCTTCGGCTCCCGGGCCTTTTGCGGCTTGCTCGAGGGCAATGTCGACGAGATGGCGGCCCCGGACGGCACCCGGCTCGTGGACGCCATGGCCCACGCGGGGTTCGACGCCCGCCGGGCAGCCGACGCGCGCACGCCGAAGGGCGCGGTCTCGTCGTACGTCGAGCTCCACATCGAGCAGGGCCCTCGCCTGGAGGAGGCCGGCATCCCCATTGGCGTCGTCGAGGCGATCGTCGGCGTGCGGCGGTCCCGCGTCGTCTTCGTGGGCCAGGCCGATCACGCCGGCACGACGCCGATGGAGCGGCGGCGCGATGCCTTTCTCGCCGGTGCCGACTACGCCCTGCGCGCGCGCGAGCACGTCGTGGCCCGCGGCAGCAGTGTGAGCGTGACCAACATCGGCGTCGTCCGCGTGCATCCGGGCGCGTCCAACATCGTCCCCGGGCGAGCCGAGCTCCTTCACGAGATGCGCGACCCCGACCCGGGCGTGCTCGAGCGCCTGGCCAAGGAATGCGCCGCGCTCGCCCACGACGTGGCGCGCACCCATCGCCTCGCGGTGGAGCTGTACCCGATCTCGGCCACGACACCGGCGCAGTGCTCCGCCCGGGTGCAGGTGACGATCGAGAAGGCGTGCGCACAGCTCGGCCTCGCGACCCGCCGCCTCTACTCGGCGGCCGGCCACGACGCGCAGAACCTCGCCCGGGTCGGCGACGCCGGGATGATCTTCATTCCGTCCCAGGGCGGCCGGAGCCATCGGGTCGACGAGATGAGCGACCCGGCGGCGATCGAGCGCGGCGCGAACGCGCTCCTCCACACCCTGCTCGCGCTGGCCGACGGCGCCTGACGAGCCGCCGGGGGGCCGAGCGAATGACCTCTGGTACTATGAACCGTCGATGAACATTTGCGTGGTCGGCGCCGGCTACGTCGGGCTCGTGACGGGCGCCGTCTTCGCCGATCTCGGCAACGAGGTCGTGTGCGTCGACAACGTGGCCGACAAGATCGACGCGCTTCGCGCGGGCCGCCTGCCCATCTACGAGCCCGGTCTCGAAGAGATGGTCGCGCGCAACATGGGCGACGGCCGCCTGTCCTTCACCACCGACCTCGCCGGCGCCATCCGGGACGCGCTGATCGTCTTCATCGCGGTGGGCACCCCGCCGAAGATCGACGGCCAGGCCGACCTCAGCGCCGTCGAGGCGGTCGCCCAGGAGATCGGGCGCGCGATGGAGCGCTACACGGTCGTGGTCAACAAGTCGACGGTGCCGGTGGGCACGGGCGAGTTCGTCCGCGAGGTCATCGAGCGTCACCAGCACCAGCCCGTGGCCTTCGACGTCGTGTCGAATCCCGAGTTCCTGCGCGAGGGCTCCGCGATCGAAGACACGCTCCGGCCCGACCGGATCGTGATCGGCGCCCCCACCCAGCAGGTCGCCATGACGCTCCTGGAGCTGTACGCGCCGCTCGAGCGCCCGATGATCATCACCGATGTGCCGTCCGCGGAGATAATCAAGTACGCCTCCAACGCCTTCCTGGCCACCAAGATCTCGTTCATCAACGCGATCGCCAACATCTGCGAGCTGGCGGGCGCCGACGTCACCCAGGTCATGAAGGGCATGGGGCTCGACGCGCGGATCGGGCCGGCCTTCCTGCAGGCCGGCCTCGGCTACGGCGGCAGCTGCTTTCCGAAGGACACCGTCTCGCTCGCCCACACCGCCGCGACGCTCGGCTACCGCTTCGACCTGCTGCGCGCCGTCGTCGACATCAACACGGAGCGCTCCGCGCACTTCGTGTCGATAATCGAGCGCGCCCTGGCGCCGATCCATACCCGGCGGGTGGCAGTCCTCGGGCTGTCGTTCAAGCCCAACACCGACGACATGCGCGAGGCGAAGTCCGTCGAGGTCATCTCGCGGCTCGTCGAGCTGGGCGCCACCGTCTGCGCCTACGATCCGGTCGCCATGACCAACGCCCGGAAGGTGCTGCCGACGGTCGTCGAGTACGCCGACTCGCCCTACGCGGCGGCGACCGGCGCCGACGCGGTCGTGCTCATCACGGAGTGGAACGAGTTCAAGTTCCTGAACCTCGAGCGGTTGCGGACGGTGATGCGGCGCCCGACCGTCTTCGACGGCCGGAACCTCTGGGAAGCGGACCGCATGCGGCGGCTGGGCTTCGAGTACTACTCGATCGGCCGCAAGCCCGTCCGCCGATCGTAGGATCGGCGATGCGCGTGCTGGTCACGGGCGGCGCGGGGTTCATCGGCTCGCACCTCTGCGAGTTCTTCCTCGACAAGAGCTGGGACGTCGTCTGCATGGACGACTTCGTCACCGGGTCGCGCGACAATCTGGCCGCCTTCGCGTCCCGACGCGACTTCATGCTCGTCGAGCACGACGTGACCGAATACATCCGCCTCGACGGACATCTCGACTGGGTGCTTCACTTCGCCAGCCCCGCGTCGCCCCGCGACTACCTCGAGCTGCCCATCCAGACCTTGAAGGTCGGCGCGCTGGGCACGCACAACGCGCTCGGCGTGGCCAAGGCCAAGGGCGCGCGCTTCCTGCTCGCCTCGACCTCGGAGGTCTACGGCGACCCGCTCGTGCATCCCCAGCGCGAGGACTACTGGGGTCACGTCAACCCGGTGGGCCCCCGCGGCGTGTACGACGAGGCCAAGCGGTTCGCCGAGGCGATCACGATGGCCTACCATCGCACGCATCGGATCGACACGCGCATCGTTCGGATCTTCAATACCTTCGGCCCGCGCATGCGGCTCAACGACGGGCGCGCGATCCCGGCGTTCCTGAGCCAGGCGCTGACCGGCGCCGCCATCACCGTGTTCGGCGACGGCGGGCAGACGCGCTCGTTCCAGTACATCAGCGATCTTGTCGACGGCCTCTGGCGCCTCATGCAGGCGCCGCTGAACGACCCGGTCAACATCGGCAACCCCCACGAAATGACGCTGCTGGAGCTCGCCAAGCACATCATCCGGCTCACCGGCTCCCGCAGCCAGATCGTGTTCCGCCCGCTGCCGGTCGACGACCCCAAGGTGCGTCAGCCCGACATCGGGCGGGCGCGCACGCTGCTCGGCTGGGAGCCGCGCGTGGACACCGACGAAGGCCTGCGGCTCACCGTCGACTGGTTCCGGGAGAAGCTCGGCGCGTGAGAGTCCTCGTCACCGGTGGCGCCGGCTTCATCGGCTCCCACGTCGTGGACCGCCTGCTCGCGGACGGGCACGCGGTGGACGCGGTCGACAACCTGACGACCGGTCGGCGCGAGCGCGTGCATCCCGCGGCCCGCCTTCATGTCTGCGACCTGCGCGACGCGCGGCTCGATGCGGTGGTCGCGGCCGCGCGGCCCGAGGTGGTCGTGCACCTCGCTGCCCAGGCCGCGGTTCCCCGGTCGGTCGCCGACCCGGTCTTCGACGCGAGCGTCAACGTGCTGGGCACGATCGCGCTGCTCGAGGCGTGCCGGCGCGCGGGCGTCCGGCGCGCCCTCTACACCTCCAGCGGGGGCGCTGGATACGGGGACACCAACGTCCTGCCGACCCCGGAAGACCATCCCTTGCGGCCCGCCTCGCCCTACGGGGTGTCCAAGATCACCGCCGAGCACTACCTCGAGTGCTGGGCCGGGCTGACGGCCGGCCGCGCGCTCACGCTGCGCCTGGCGAACATCTACGGCCCGCGCCAGGACCCCGCGGGCGAAGCCGGCGTGGTCGCGATCTTCGCGTCGCGGCTCCTCGCCGGGGAGCCCTGTATCGTGAACGGCGACGGGGAGCAGACGCGCGACTACGTCTACGTCGGAGACGTGGCCGACGCGGTCGCGCGCGGGGTAACGTCCGCGGACGCGACCGGTGTCGCGAACATCGGCACCGGCGCCGAGACGACGGTGAACGAGCTTCACCGTCGCCTGGCGCGCCTCGCCGGCGTGAATCGCGCCGCCGAGCACTCCCCGGCGAAGGCGGGCGAGCAGCGGCGCAGCGTGCTCGACGCGAGCCGCGCCAAGACGCTGCTCGGGTGGAGCGCGCGCACAACGCTCGACGAAGGTCTCACGCAAACCATCCTGTGGTTTCGGAAGGAGCTCCGAGCATGATCGATCAAGAACTCAAGGCCATCCTCGCCTGCCCGGCGTGCAAGGGCGACCTCCTCTTCGAGGAGACGCGGATCATTTGCCCGGCCTGCCGCAAGGCCTATCCCATCCGGGACGACATTCCGGTGATGCTGATCAGCGAGGCGCAGCCCTGGTCGCCAGGCACGTAGCGGCCGGCGATCGAGCCCTGCAGGCGGTGATCCTGGCCGGCGGCCAGGGCACGCGCCTGCGGCCGCTGACGCTCGCGCGGGCAAAGCCCGTCGTGCCCCTCCTGAACCGGCCCTTCCTCGCCTACCAACTCGCGCTCCTCCGGGCTCACGGCGTGTCCGACGTCATCCTGGCGTGCTCGTACCGGGTCGACGACGTGCGCGCGGCGCTCGGCGACGGCGCCGAGCTCGGCGTCCGGCTCCGGTACGTCGTCGAGGGTGAGCCGCTCGGCACCGGCGGCGGCGTCCGGAACGCCGCCGACCTGGTGTCGGGGACCCTGTTCGTGCTGAACGGCGACATCCTGACGGACGCCGACCTGAGCGCGATGCGGGCGCTCCACGAGTCAAGCGGCTCGCGCACGACGATCTATCTGCAGCCCGTGCCGGACCCCCGCCAGTACGGCCTCGTCGAGACCGCCGCCGATGGACGCCTGCGCGCGTTTCGCGAGAAGCCGACCGCCGACGAGGAGATCACGACCAACACGATCAACGCGGGCATCTATCTCATCGACGCGCCGCTGCTCCAGCGGATCCCGCGGGACCGCGCGAGCTCGATCGAGCGCGAGTTCTTTCCTGCGCTCATCGCCGACGGGATCCCGTGCTACGGCTGGTGTCCGACCGCGTACTGGCGCGACATCGGCAACCCGGCGGCGTATCGCGCGGCCCAGATCGACATGCTGCACGGTCGCGCGGCGATGCCGCTTTCCGCGCCGGGGCGGCCCCGCGACGGGAGCTGGCTCGCCGGGGGCGGCTCCGTCGCGCCCGACGCCCAGATCGTCGCGCCCTCCGTGGTCGGCGCCGGCGCCATGCTCGGTCCGCGCTGCCGCGTCGGCCCCGGCGCGGTCGTCGGCGACGGCGCGCGCATCGGCCCCGACGCCCGCGTCGAGGGCTCCGTTCTGTGGGAGCGTGTCGACGTCGGGGCCGGCGCCGTGCTCCAGGATTGTGTGGTCGGCGCGGACGCCAGAATCGGCGCCCACGCGCACGTCGGACCCGAGGTCGCGCTCGAGTCCGGCGCGGTCGTCCCCGAGCGAGCGACACTCACCCGTTGAGGGCGGAGCGCGGCGCCGCCGGGCCCCGGCCACGGCGACGCGGCGTGTTAACATGAGCCGATGGCCCTGAGTCTTATTCGCAATTTCTCGATCGTCGCTCACATCGATCACGGCAAGTCGACGCTCGCCGACCGCCTGCTCTCGCTGACCGGTACGATGGACGCGAAGAAAGCGGTCGATCAGGTCCTCGATTCGATGGATCTCGAGCGCGAACGGGGCATCACGATCAAGGCGCACACCGTGCGCCTTCTGTACCGGGCGCGCGACGGCCAGGAGTACACGCTCAACCTCATCGACACGCCGGGCCACGTCGATTTCTCGTACGAGGTGTCGCGCGCGCTCGCGGCCTGCGAGGGCGCCGTCCTCATCGTCGACGCCGCCCAGGGCATCGAGGCGCAGACGCTGGCGAACTTCTATCTCGCCAGCGACGCGAACCTCGCCATCATTCCCGTCATCAACAAGATCGACCTGCCGGCGGCCGACGCCGAGGGCACGCGGGCGCAGATCACCGAGACGCTCGAGCTCGACGGCAGCGAGGCGCTCGCCATCTCGGCGAAGCACGGGACCGGCGTGCCCGAGGTGCTCGAGGCGATCGTGGCCCGCATCCCGCCCCCCACGGGCGACCCGGACGCGCCGCTCAAGGCCCTGGTCTTCGACTCCTTCTACGACTCGTATCAGGGGGTCGTCGTCCACGTGCGTCTCACCGACGGCCGCGTCCGCCCGGGGACGCGCGTCCTTCTCATGTCCAACGGCCGGTCGTACGACGTCCAGCAGGTCGGCGTCTTCAGCCCGGACATGCGCCCGGTCGAGGAGCTCTCGGCCGGCCAGGTCGGCTACCTGACCGCGTCGATCAAGCGGGTCGCCGACGCGAAGGTGGGCGAGACCATCACCGAGACCGCGCGGCCCACCGCGGTGGCGTTCCCCGGCTACCGCGACGCCAAGCCCATGGTCTTCGCGGGGCTCTACTCGATCGAGGACACGGACTACGAAGCGCTCCGCGACGCCCTCGAGAAGCTCCGGCTCAACGACCCGGCCTTCACCTACGAGCCCGAAACGTCGCTCGCGCTGGGCTACGGCTTTCGCTGCGGGTTCCTCGGCATGCTGCACATGGAGATCGTCCAGGAGCGGCTCGAGCGCGAGTTCGACCTCTCGCTGATCGTGACGGCGCCGAGCGTGCAGTTCAAGATCCTCACCACGGCCGGCGAGGTGCTCGACATCGACAACCCGTCCAAGCTGCCGACGCCGGATCGGATCGAGCAGATGGACGAGCCCTACGTGAAGTCGTCGATCCTCGTGCCGACCGAGTTCATGACCGCGATCTACAAGCTGGCCCAGGAGAAGCGCGGCGAGCACCGCTCGCTCGAGTACCACGGCAAGCGCGTGCACATCCGCTTCGACTTCCCGCTGTCCGAGATCGTCGTGGACTTCTACGACCGGCTGAAGTCGATCTCGAAGGGGTACGCGTCGTTCGACTACGAGCTGTCGGAGTTCCGCCCGTCCGACCTCGTGAAGCTCGACATCCTGCTCAACGGCGACCCGGTCGATGCGCTATCCAGCATCGTGCACCGCGACAAGGCGTACGAGCGGGGCAAGGCGCTGGTGGAGAAGCTGCGGGCGGTCATCCCGCGCCAGCTCTTCGAGGTCGCCATCCAGGCGGCGATCGGCAGCCGGGTCATCGCGCGCGAGACCGTCAAGGCGATGGGGAAGAACGTGACGGCGAAGTGCTACGGCGGAGACATCACGCGCAAGCGGAAGCTGCTGGAGCGCCAGAAGGAAGGCAAGAAGCGGATGAAGCAGGTCGGGAAAGTGGAAGTCCCGCAGGAAGCGTTTCTCGCCGTGCTCAAGACCTGACCATGGACGAGCGAAAGATCGAGATCGAAGCGAGTCCGGCGCTCACGGCCGACGAGGCGGAGCCGAAGCGACGCCGGAAGTCGATCGTCCGCGAGTACGCCGAGGCGATCGCGATCGCGGTCCTGCTGGCCCTGGTCATCCGCTCGCTCGTCGTCCAGGCCTTCACCATCCCGTCCGGCTCCATGATGGACACGCTGCTGGTCGGCGACTACATCCTGGTCAACAAGTTCCTCTACGGGCCCGAGCTGCCGCTCGTCGACTGGCGCATGCCGGCCATTCGCGATCCGCGGCGCGGCGACATCATCGTGTTCAAGTACCCGCAGGACGAGAAGCGCGACTTCATCAAACGCATCGTCGCCACGGCCGGCGAGCGCGTGCAGGTCCGCGGTCATCAGGTGCTCGTCAACGGCCGGCCGCTCCAGGAGCCGTACACGAAGTTCGCCGATTCCGGCGGGGGGCGCGGCGCGGAAGCCTACTGCGGCTACGCGTACGGCTGCGAGCCGACCCTGGTGCCGCCCGACTCGTACTTCGTCATGGGCGACAACCGCGACAACTCCCAGGACAGTCGCTACTGGGGCTTCGTGAAGCGGGACAAGATCAAGGGCAAGGCCTTCCTCATCTACTGGTCGTGGGACGGCGATCGCCACTGGCTGCGCTGGTGGCGGCTCGCGAACTATATTAGCTAGGCCTCGCCGGTAATGATTCAGGTGGCTTGTCGCCCGAAGAGCCTGTTGTTGTAGCGGGGGCCATGAGCACGCCTTTGACCGGGGGTGGCCTGAGACAGGGGCGACCCGGCTCCGGTCCGCCGACAACCCTTTCGAAGCTGCTACCCAGCTCCGGTCCGCGGATTTCCCTTTCGACGCTCGACTCGCTCGAGCCGCTCGGCTCACTCCTGACGGACAACGCACCAGAAGCTGAGGCTCTGGGGCTGTACGTGCATGTTCCCTTCTGCGCGAAGCGGTGCGGGTACTGCAGCTTCAATACGGCGCCGCTCGAGGACGGGTCCATGGTCCGCTACCTCGAGGCGGTCCAGCGCGAGATCGATCTGCTCGGCGCGCTGCCGTGGGCATCGCGGATCCGGCTGGGGACGATCTTCCTCGGCGGCGGCACGCCGTCGCTCATGGAGGTCGAGGAGCTGGCGGCGGTGCTCGATCGGATCCGCGCCCGGTTCGAGGTCGTCGCCGACGCCGAGATCACCGTCGAATGTAATCCCGAGAGCGTGACCCGCGCGAAGCTCGAGGGCTATCGCGCCAGCGGGGTGAATCGGCTGAGCCTCGGCGTGCAGTCCCTCGACGACGCGATTCTCCCGCGGCTCGGCCGGCTCCACGACGCGCGCGGCGCGCGAGCCGCGTTCGAGGCGGCGCGCAACGCCGGCTGCGCCAATCTGAGCATCGATCTCATGTACGGCCTGCCTGGCCTCGACCTCGACGGATGGACACGCGCCGTCGACCGCGTGCTCGGCTGGCGTCCCGATCATCTTTCGGCCTACGGCCTCACCCTCGACGCCGGCAGCCTCTGGGGCGCTGCCGGGATCGACGGACTGCCCGCGGAGCAGGACCAGATCGATCAGTACTGGCACCTCGCGCGCGCGGCGGCGGCCCACGGCCTCGAGCACTACGAGATCTCCAACTACGCGCGGCCCGGCTTCCGCTCGCGCCACAACCAGATCTACTGGCATGCCGCCGAGTACCTGGCGGCCGGTCCCGGAGCCTGTGGGTTCGTGGGACGGGTGCGCTATTCGAACGTCAAGGCGACGCCGCGGTATTGCCAGGTGCTCGCGGACGGCGCGCTTCCGGTCGCCGCCGCGGAGGAGCTCTCGCCGCGACAGCGCCTCGCGGAGCGTCTCCTGCTCGGTCTCCGGACCGCCGACGGCGTCCCGACGACGTGGCTCGAGACGCGGCTCGACGGCGACCGCGGCCTCCGGCAGCGGATCGAGGCGTGGCGCGCGAAGGCGCTGCTGGTCGACGTCGCCGACCGCGTGCGCCTCACCGAGGCCGGATTTCTCCTCTCCGACGCGCTGTTCGTCGAATTGTTATAATTCTGGGGCAATGGATGCCCGTCATCGCGACGTACTGGTTGCGGTCATCCGTGAATACATCGACTCGACCGAGCCCGTCGGCTCCCGCAACCTCGCCCAGCGCCACTTCCCCAGCCTCTCGGCCGCGACGCTCCGAAACGTGATGGCCGACCTCGAGGAGATGGGCTACCTGGTCCAGCCCCACACGAGCGCGGGCCGCGTCCCGACGGACAAGGCCTACCGCTTTTACGTGGAGTCCTTTCCTCCGGCACCGAGCCCGAAGGTCGCGATGGCCGGCGACACGTTGCCGGCGCGCCGCTCTGGGATCGACGGCTTCATGGAGCGGACGTCGTCGCACCTGTCGAGCGCCACCAAGCTGACCGGCCTGCTGCTCGCGCCACCGCTCAAGAAGACGACGCTCGCGCGCGTCGATCTCATCCGGCTCGAGGACGATCGTGCGCTGGTTGTCATGGTGACCGACGCGGGCTGGGTCACCGCCCGCGCCGTGACGCTCGACCCGCCGCTCGCCACCGAGGAGGTACGCGCCATCGGGCGGGAGCTCAACCGCCGCTACAGCGGGCGCACGGTCCAGGACGTCATCGACATGGAGACGGTGCCCGCCGATCCCCTCGACGCGCTTCACACGCGTGCGCCCGGCGTCATCGAGCAGATCGTCACGCAGCTCCGGGGCCGCACGCTCTACGTCAGCGGCGCCATCAACATGCTCGACCATCCGGAGTTCTGGAACATCGACACGACCCGCGAGCTGCTCCGGACCTTCGAGCAGAAGGAGCGTCTCGCGGACCTCATGACACAGCTCGCCGGGGACGATGGGCTGAGCGTGACGATCGGCGAGGAGAATCCGGTGGCCGAGATGCGCGAGTGCACGCTGATCACGTCGACCTACACCTACCGCGACCAGGTCATCGGCATCCTCGGCGTCGTCGGGCCGCGTCGCCTGCCGTATCCCGAGGTCATCTCGATCGTCAACGAGACGGCCCGGCATGTCACTGACGCTCTTTCTCGCGTTCGCCAGGATCTTTATTTGCCGTCGTAGCGCTTGAGTCCGGCGGGGGGGCGGGCCCGGGGCGTTCGGGTGGCCCCCGGGCTCCGACGGCTGATTACCCCTATCGACGAATCTCCACGCTCACCGCGCGGGTAACGCTGCCTACACCGGAGCCCGGGAGCCACCCGGACGCCCCCGGGCCCGCCCACCCGCCGGGACCGCGTTGCGACGCTGCTATAATTCATACGATATGGACGAAGCGAACGAGCAGAGCACGGCCGCGCCCGGGTCCGTCCCGTCGTCCGAGGGCTTGCGGGGCGGGGAGAGCGTCGAGGAGCTGAGGCGGCAGGTCGAGGAGAAGCAGGATCGGCTGCTGCGCGCGCTCGCCGAGACCGAGAACGTCAGGCGGCGGACTCAGCGGGACCGCGAAGAGTACGTCCGCTATGCGAACGAGTCGCTGCTCCGTGACCTCGTTCCGGTGCTCGACAACCTGGATCGGGCCCTCGGGGCCGCGCGCGCCACGAACGACCCCTCAGGCGTCGTCGGCGGTGTCGAGCTGATCCAGCGCGAGCTGCTCAAGGTGCTGGAGCGCGCCGGGGTCACTCGCTATTCCGCGCTCGGCCAGCCCTTCGATCCGACGCGGCACGAGGCGATCGCCCGCGTCGTCAGCGCGGACGCCAAGCCGGGCACCGTCGTCGCCGAGACGCTGCCGGGCTATCAGCTGCACAACCGGGTATTGCGCGCCGCGCTCGTGTCCGTCGCCGCCGCGCCGGACGAGGACGCCTGAGTCCGGTGCCGCGCGACTACTACGAGGTCCTCGGCGTCTCGCGCGACGCCGGAGAGACCGAGATCAAGAAGGCGTACCGGCAGCTCGCCATGCAGTTCCATCCCGACCGCAACCGCAACAACAAGGACGCCGAGGAGAAGTTCAAGGAAGTGAACGAGGCGTACGCCGTGCTGTCCGATCCCGACAAGCGCGCCCATTTCGACCGCTTCGGGACCGCCGGGCCTGGAGCCGGCCCCGGCTTCGGCGACACCGGCTTCGGCACCCTCTTCGAGGACATCTTCGAGAACTTCTTCACCGGGGGCGGACGAGGTCGCGGCGGCTCGCGCGCCGCGCGCGGCGAGGATCTTCAGTACGAGCTGAAGGTCACCCTCGAGGACGCGGCCGCCGGGCTCGAGACGAAGATCCAGGTCCCGCGACTCGAGCGGTGCGAGGCGTGCGCGGGCGCAGGCGTCGAGCCGGGGAACCGGCTGGAGACGTGCGACATGTGCCGCGGGGCCGGCGAGGTCCGACGCAGTCACGGCTTTCTCACGGTGGCCCAGCCGTGCCCCAAGTGTCAGGGGGCGGGACAGATCAACCGAGCCCCCTGCCGCCAGTGCCGCGGCCAGGGACGACAGCGCGCCGAGCACCTGCTCGGGGTCAAGATCCCGGCCGGGATCGACGATCAGATGCGGCTGCGCATCAGCGGCGAGGGCTCGAGCGGGCTCAATGGAGGACCTCCGGGCGATCTCTACGTGCTCGTCCGCATTCGCGAGCACGACCTGTTCGCGCGGCAGGGCGCCGATCTGTACTGCGACCTTCCCGTCTCCTTCGCCAGCCTGGCCCTCGGTCACGAGGCCGAGGTGCCGATCCTCGGCGGTACGACGAAGCTGAAGATTCCCGCCGGAACCCAGCCCAACGACATCCTGCGGCTTCGCGGCAAGGGCATGCCCCATCTGCGCCAGCGCGGGCACGGCGACAGCTGCTATCGCATCGTCCTGGAGGTTCCCCAGAAGCTCAACGCGAAGCAGCGGGAGGCGCTCGCGGCGTTCGAGGCGGCCTCGAAGGAAGAGCGGGGGCCGCTGGCGTCGGCGTTCTTCGAGCGGATGAAGAAGCTCCTCGGCTGAGCCGATGTCATCCTCCGGCTTTTGGGAGCTCGCCGTCGGCGTCCCCGCCGACCTCTCGGAAGGGCTGACCAATCTGGTGTGGGAGCTCGGCGCCCTTGGTGTGGTCGAGGAGGAGCAGCCGGGACAGGGCGCACGGCTCCGCGCGTTCTTCCCGGGAACCATCTTCGCGAGCGCGCTGGAGGCGCAAGTGCGGGCGTACCTCGACGGCCTCCGCGAGCTGGGATTCGAGCCTCCCACCGACGTGAGCGTGGTCGCGCTCGCCGATGAGAACTGGGCGGACGCCTGGCGCGCCCACTTCACCCCGCGGCTCGTCGGACGGCGGCTCTTGATCCTGCCGCCGTGGGAGACGCCCTCGGCGAACGGCCGAATCGTGATCACGATCGACCCGGGGCGGGCGTTCGGCACGGGTCATCACGGCAGCACCATCGGCTGTCTCGAGGCGCTCGAATCGGTGATCGAGCGCGACAGCCCGTCGGGGATGATCGACCTGGGCACCGGCTCGGGCATCCTCGCGATCGCGGCCGCGCGGCTCGGTGTGCGCGCCGTTCTGGCGGTGGACGACGACCCCGACGCGGTCGCCGCCGCAGTGGCCAACGTCGCCCGTAACCACGTCGCCGACCGCATCCGGTGCGTGCTGGCCGACGCGGCGCGATTCGACGAGGCGCCCGCGCCGCTGGTGGTCGCCAACCTGCTCTCGGCCGCGCATCGACGGCTCGGTACCCAGTACGCGCGCGCGCTGCAGCCGGGCGGGACGCTGCTGCTCGGCGGCATCCTCGACGGCGAGGGCCCCGAGGTCACCGCTGCGCTCGGCGACCATGGGTTCGTTCCTCGCGAGTCTCTGTCCGTGGAGGGCTGGACCACGCTGGAGCTCCGTGCGGCGCTTCACGATCACGCCTGAGCGGATCGCCGGCGGCCGCGTCGCGTTCGACCGCGGCGAGTCCCGTCATCTGTCACGCGTGCTGAGGCTCCGCTCGGGCGACACCGTGCTGGCCGCCGACGGCACCGGGCGCGAATACACCGTGCGCCTCGAGACGGTCGGCGAGCAGGCGACCGGCACCGTTCTCGGGGTCGCCGCGGGCGCGAGCGAGTCGCCGGTCCAGATCACCCTGGTGCAGTCCGTGCCGAAGGGCGACAAGATGGAGTCGATCGTGCGCGCGTCCACCGAGCTGGGCGTCGCGCACGTCGTGCCGGTGCTGACGACGCGTACCGTGGTCACGCTGGAGGCCGGACGCTGGCGCGACCGCGCGCGGCGCTGGCAGCGGATCGCGGCGGAGGCTGCGAAGCAGTGCGGCCGTGCGGTGATCCCGACCGTCAGCACGCCCCGACCGCTCGCCGAGGTGCTGGCGCGCGACGAGCCCTCCGAGCTCCAGCTCTGCCTCTGGGAGGGCGCGACGACGATGGCGGAGCCGGGCGCCGAGCCCGGGCGTCCGCCGGGAAGAGCACTGGCCGCGAGCCTGCCGCCCAGCCTGCCCGCGGGCGCGCGCATCCGGCTCCTCGTCGGTCCCGAGGGCGGGCTGAGCCGTGAAGAAGCCGAGAGCGCGCAGGCGCGCGGCTGGACGATCGTCGGCGTCGGACCGCGCATCTTGAGAACCGAGACCGCGGGGCCGGCGATCATCGCGGTGCTGCAGGCGCGCTTCGGCGATCTGGGCCCGGGCGGATGAGCGCGCGCGCGCCGGGCTGGAAGCACTTCGAGACCGAGGCCGACGTGGGCGTGGAAGCGTGGGGCCCGACCCGCGCGGCGGCGTTCGCGCAGGCGGCGCTCGGCGTGTTCGCGCTGATCGTGAAACCCGAGGAGGTCGCGGAGCGGGAGCACCGCGAGGTGCGGGCGCAGGCTGATTCGCCCGAGCGCCTGCTCGCGAGCTGGATCAACGAGTGTCTCTACGTGCACGAGATCGAAGGCTTCGTCGTTCGCCGCGTCGAGGTGGACACCTGCACGACCACGGTCGTCCACGGGCTGCTCCACGGCGAGGAGCTCGACCCCGGACGCCACCGGCTGGGGACCATCGTCAAGGCCGCGACCCTGCACCAGCTGGTCGTGGCCGAGCAGGAGGGTCTCCACCGGGTCAGTGTCATCGTCGATGTGTGATGTCTCGCATCGGAGACAGACGGGCGTCTCTCCCGTGTCATCGACACCACCCCGGAGTATTTCGCCGTTACACGATGCTTTAGAAATCACATAGTTTCCGATCAGCGGGCCTCTGGCACCCTCGTTGCTATTTCCGGTTACGGTCTATGCGACAGCATACGATTCGCAAGCCGGTCGGCATCGAAGGTATCGGCCTCCACTCGGGCAAGGTCGCCCGGATCACTCTCTGTCCGGCACCCGTTGACTCGGGCGTCGTGTTCCGGGCAAGCGGTACGGGTGAGCGGATCCCGGCGCGAGCCGACAGCGTCGTCAACTCGCACTACGCGACCACGGTCGGCGTGAACGGCACGCGGATCCAGACGGTCGAGCATCTGATGGCGGCCGTCTCGGGGTTCGGCGTCGACAATCTCGAGATCGAGGTGGACGGGCCCGAGATCCCGGCGCTCGACGGAAGCGCCAAGCCGTTCGTGGCGCTGCTCTCGCTCGCCGGCCGGGTCCAGCAGTCAGCGCGGCTGCGGCCGCTGACGATTCCGTGCCCGCTCCGGGTCGGCGACAACGGCCGATGGATGCAGATCGTTCCATCGGACGCGTTCCGCATCAGCTACACGCTCGACAACGAGCACCCGGCGATCGGGACGCAGGTCCTGTCGTGGACGCCGACCGAGCGGTCGTTCGTCGAGGACTTCGCGCCGGCCCGCACCTACGGCTTCCTGAAGGACCTCGGGCTCATGCGGAAAAACGGCCTGGCGCGGGGAGGCTCCCTGGACAACGCGATCGTGCTCGGCAACCGGGGTGCGCTGACCGGCCTGCGCTACCGCGATGAGTTCGTCCGGCACAAGATCCTCGACCTCCTCGGGGACCTCGCTCTCCTGGGCCGCCCGCTCCAGGGGCACGTCATCGCCCGGAACGGCGGCCACGCGCTCAATCTCGAGCTGGTGCTCGCGATCCAGCGAGCCGTCGGGCTCGAGCGGCGGGCCGTGCTCGAGGCCGCCGCGGCCTTGGAGAACGGCGTGCGTCACGAGAGCTTCGTCCCGGCCCCCGGCCTCGCCGCGATCTAAGCCGCCCGCTCGGCCTGTATCCCCGCTATATAATGGGCCGTTCGCCGTATGCGTGGCTTGCGGCTCGTCTATCACCTCGGTGCGGCGGCGATGGTGCTGGCCGTTGCGGCGCCCGCCCGCGCCGAACTGCGTATCAGCGACCTGGACGTTTTTCTCAACGACCATGAAGTGACCGTCCACGTCGTGCTGCTGGGGGTGCTGCCCGCCGGCCTCTCCGAGGGCATTCAAAGCGGAATCCCCGCCCACATGCGCCTCGACATCGAGCTCTGGCAATATCAGCGCATGCTGCCCGATCGGCTGCTCGTCACGAAGACCGTCGAGCGGACGCTCGCGTACAACGTCGTCACTCGAGAATTCAAGGTGGCGGCGCTCAAGGGGGAACCGCGCCTGGTCCACACCACGCGCGACCTCCGGGACGCGCAGCGCGTCCTCTCCGACATCCGGGGCGTCAAGATGACGCCCGCCGCGGATCTCGATCCGAACGCCGTCATCTACGTGCGCGTCAACGCCACCACGGCGCTGAATGGCGAGAATACTTTCGTCGCGCGCATGAACGGCATGGCCGAGCAGACGACACGGCAGTCCGACTACCGGACGATCCAGCGGATCCAGTAATGCCACTGCTGAGCGACGACCACCGGCGCAAGCGCAACCTGATCATCGTCGCCGGGTTCCTCGTCCTGGTGGGCGCGGCGAACCTCCTGGATGTCGGCGTCTACGCCCCCGACCTGCCGCTCGCGTCGAACATCGCCGTCTTCGCCCTGCTCAATCTGAACCTGATCGTGCTGCTGCTCCTGGTGCTGCTGCTCTTCCGCAATCTCGTCAAGCTGTGGTTCGAGCGGCGCGAGCAGGTGATCGGCGCCAAGTTCAAGGCGAAGCTGGTGATGTCGTTCCTCACGCTCTCCCTCGTCCCGTCGATGCTGATCTTCCTCATCGCGTCGAACTTCATCACCAAGTCGATCGAGGGATGGTTCAAGCCCCAGGTGGAGCGGCCGCTGGATCAGGCGCTGGCGGTGGCGCAGACGTACTACGCGAACCTCGAGCGCACGGCGCTCCGCCACGCCCAGCACATCGGCCGCGTGATCGATCGCGACGGGCTCCTCGCCGATTCACGGCGGGAGGCGCTGGCGGCCTACCTCGTCGAGCAGCAGGACCGGCTCGGGATCAGCGCGATCACCGTCTTCGGCACGCAGGGCCAGGAGCTGGTCCACGTCAAGGACCCGATCCTCGGCGATCTCGCGACGCGGGACGTCGACGAGAACCAGCTGCGGCAGGGCATCGCCGGGCAGGAGCTCACCACGGTGCGCGAGCTCGCCTCCGGCGACCTCGTGGAGGCGGTCGTTCCGATCTGGGTGACGAAGGCCGGCGAGCGCCGCGTGGTCGGGGTGGTCGTCGTGGGCACCCATGTCACCGACCGCCTCGAGGCGCGCGTGCGCGGCATCTCGCAATCGTTCCGTGAATTCAAGCAGCTCAAGCTCCTGAAGGCGCCGATCAAGGGCATCTACATTCTGCTCTTCCTGTTGATGACCCTGATCGTCGTGTTCTCGTTCACGTGGTTCGGCCTCTACCTGGCGCGCGGGATCACCGGCCCCATCGAGCAGCTCGCCGAGGGCACGCGCGAGGTCGCCGCCGGCAACCTCGCCTACAAGGTGCCGACGCGCGGCGACGACGAGATCGGCGTGCTCGTCCAGTCGTTCAACCGGATGACCGACGATCTCGCCAAATCGAAGCGGCAGCTCGAGGAGGCCTACCTCGACCTGTCGGACAAGCACACGGAGCTCGAGGATCGCCGCGTCTACATCGAGACCGTCCTCGGGGCCATCACCACCGGCGTCATCTCCTTCGACCCGCTCGGGCGCCTCACGACCATCAACCGCGGCGCCGCCCGCATGCTCGGCGTCAACGAGTCGACGGCCGTCGGACGCTTCCTCGAGGACGTCTTCGCGGGCCCCGAGCTGCGGGCCGTGGTGGCGCAGGTGCACCGGACGCGGCGACCCCGGGCCGCCAGCACCGAGCTCGAGTTCCAGCTGCGCCGGAGCGGCGCCACGCTCTCGCTGCTCGCCTCCGCGACGGCGCTGCGCGGCCCCGACGGCGAGTACACTGGGGCCGTGGTGGTGCTCGATGACCTGACGGAGCTCCTGAAGGCCCAGCGCGTGGCGGCGTGGCGCGAGGTGGCGCAGCGGATCGCCCACGAGATCAAGAATCCGCTCACGCCGATCCAGCTGTCGGCCCAGCGCCTGCGACGGCGCCTGGCCCGCACGCCGGGCGAGGAGCGTCTGGTGCTGGAGTGCACCGAGACGATCATCCACGAGGTCGAGGGCCTCAAGCACCTGGTCGACGAGTTCTCGCGGTTCGCGCGCATGCCCGTGCTGACGCCGCGCCCCACCGACGTGCGCCAGATCATCGAGGGCGTCGCGAGCCTCTACCGCGAGTCGCATCCGGCGCTGTCGATCACGACGCGGCACGCCGACGACCTGCCGCTGCTCGAGGTCGACCCCGATCACATCAAGCGCGCCGTCCTCAATCTCGTCGACAACGCGGTCGAGGCGATCGGCGACAGCGGGGTCGTGCGCGTCGAGACGGTACACGTGCCGGAGACCGGCCACGCCCGGATCATCGTGGCCGACAACGGCCCCGGCATCAGCTCCGAGGATCGCGAGCGGCTCTTCCTCCCCTATTTCTCCACCAAGGTCTCGGGCATGGGCCTGGGGCTGCCGATCGTGCACGAGATCGTGACCGAGCACGGCGGGACGATCCGGGTCGAGGACAACGAGCCGACCGGGACGCGCTTCGTCATCGAGGTGCCGGTGTCGCGCACCGCCGCTCCGGTCGAGGCATCCTAGAATGACCGACGCGCTGGGAGGGTGACGTGGCCGGCGAGCACATCTTGATAGTCGACGACGAGCCGGCCATCCGGTCGACCCTTCGCGACGTGCTGGAAGACGAGGGGTATCGGGTCTCGGCGGTCGGCGGCGGTGCCGACGCGCTGCGCTTCTTCGCCGACGAGCTGCCGGATCTGACCTTTCTCGACATTTGGATGGACCGCATGGACGGTCTCGAGACCCTCGCCGAGATCAAGCGGTCGCGACCCGAGGCCGTCGTCGTGATGATCTCCGGCCACGGTACGATCGAGACGGCGGTGAAGGCCACGCGCCTGGGCGCGTACGACTTCGTCGAGAAGCCGCTCTCCCTCGAGAAGATCCTGGTGACGGTCAACCGCGGCCTGGAGCACGCGCGCCTCGAGCGCGAGAACGCGTCCCTGCGCGCGAGCCTCGATCAGCGGGCCGAGATCATCGGCGAGAGCGCGGCGATCCGGGCCCTCGTCGAGCAGATCGCGACCGCCGCGCCGACCAACGGCCGCGTCCTGATCCACGGTGAGAACGGCAGCGGCAAGGAGCTGGTCGCCCGCACGATCCACCTCCGCTCCGTCCGTAACGGGCGCCCGTTCGTCGACGTCAACTGCGCCGCGATCCCCGAGGACCTGATCGAGTCCGAGCTATTCGGCCACGAGAAGGGCGCGTTCACCGGCGCGCTCGCCCGGCGCTACGGCAAGTTCGAGCTGGCCGATGGCGGCACGCTGTTCCTGGACGAGATCGGCGACATGAGCCTGAAGACCCAGGCGAAGGTCCTGCGCTCGCTCGAGGAGCAGGCCTTCGAGCGGGTCGGCGGCAAGGACACGATCAAGGTCGACGTGCGGGTCATCGCCGCGTCCAATCGCGACCTCCCGACGCTCATCCGCGAGGGCCGCTTCCGCGAGGACCTCTACTACCGCTTGAACGTGATCCCGATCGAGGTGCCGGCCCTGCGAACCCGCAAAGACGACATCCCGGCGCTGGTGAGCAATTTCATCAGCCAGTTCTGCGCCGAGAACGGCAAGCACGCCAAGACGCTGTCGAGCGAGTCGATGGGCTATTTCCTCGCCTACGACTGGCCGGGCAACGTCCGCGAGCTGCGCAACATGGTCGAGCGGCTCGTCATCATGGCCCCCGGGGGCGTCATCACGGCCGACGACCTGCCGGCGCCCCTGCGTCCGAAGGAGGCGGCGGCCCCGGCGGGCGAGGCGCGCGCCCGGTCGCTCAAGGACGCCCGGGACAACTTCGAGCGCTCCTTCATCATTGCCGAGCTCCGGATCAACGACTGGAACGTGACGCGGACCGCGGATCGGCTGGGTATCGAGCGCAGCCACCTCTACCGCAAGCTCAAGGCCTACAACATCAATCCCCCGAGGCGGGACTCCTAGCTCCGCCCACTACGGGTACGGGCGGCCGTCCACGAACACGCGGGTGAGGAACGGGCGGCCGCCCGCTGCCAGCGCGATCTCCGCCTCGAACTTCCCGCCGCGCGGCAGCACGCCGCGGCCCTCCGGTACGTAGAGCCGCTCGATCCCGTAGACGATGTGGACCTCCGGGCCCCGGGCCGTCGTGCTGAGCGTCTGCACGCGGCCGACGATCACGCGTTGCCCCGGCCCCGGCGCCACCGGTGCGCGGTTCGCGGCGGCCAGCGCGTAGACGTTGTCCTGGGGAGCCAGCGTCACCCAGACGCGGTCCCCGTAGTCGGGCCGGCCTCCGGCAATCGTCTCGAGCGGAATATCGGCGATCACGTACTGGAGCCACACGTAGTCGCCACGTAGCAGGTCGCGCGGGTCGCGCTGGACGACCTCGAGCCTGATTCTGACGGCGCTGGCGAGCTCCCATTCGAGACTCGCCGACCAGCCGACCAGCACCAGGGCCTGCAGAACGACGGCCGCGATGAACAGCCCGCGCCGCACCTACGCGCTCCCCCGCGGCGCCGTGGCCCGCGCGGTGACCCGGCGCCGCAGCAGCTCGAGCGCCCCGCCGAGCGCGATGACGAACAGGCCGGTGGCGGCGAACAGGGCGCTCGCCTGGAGCATCGTCCCGACGAGCTCGACGTAGCGCGCGACCGCGTCCACCCCGATCCAGATGACCCCCCAGTTGATCCAGGCCGATCGATCCCAGCGCGCGCCGTACAGGATGAGCGCCAGGGCCACGACGAGGAGGATCGCCCAGTTCGTCCAGCCGAGCACGCGAAAGACGTCGGCGGCGGCGCGGTGAATGAGCTGCAGCGTCACGGCGAAGAGATAGAGGAGCACGAGGAGGAGCGCCGCCGCGGGCCCGGCGCGGACGACGGGGCGATCGTGCGGAAGACGGAACGACGCGACGCCGACCGCCACCGCCGCGAGCCCGATCAGAACCAGCACCGCCACCGGCCAGCGCGTGGCCTCCCCGGAGCTCCACCAGGCGCCGAGCTGCCTGAGCAAGCCGAGCGGAACCATCGCGACGAGAATCGTCAGCAGCCCGAGCTGTTCGAGGAGCTGGCGCGCCCGGCGGAACTCCCCGTCGCCGTGGAGCGCGCCAAGAGCCCATACCAGGACGCCGGCCGCGCCGAACGCTACGGCGCCGAGGCTTCCGTTCGAATAGATGTCGCGGCCGAGCCAGGTCATACGATCGAGGACGAACATCCAGAACCACACCGAGGCGCCGAGCCAGCCGAGCGCAATGAGCGCGATCGACGGGAGCACATAGGCCGCGGGCAGGAGAAGCGCCCACCACAGGAGGACGGCGTCCGACTCGCCCCCGGCCAGGTTGTAGATCTGGCCGAGGAGCGCGATGCCGACCAGGAAGAGCCCGCCGCCCAGCACGAAGAGCCCCTCGCCCATCAGCCCGTGGCCGCGGGCGCGGAGGACGAGGCCGCCGGCGTGCGCGCCGAGGAGCAAAGTCAGCACGCCGGCGAGCTTGGCCCAGCGCGGGATCTCGTGCCAGTTGTGCGCGACGAGGAGAGCGGCGGCGAGGACGACAAGCGCGCCGCCGAGCACCGAGAAGATCACGATGGGCCGCTGGAACCAGCGGCCGGACTCCGGATAGCGCGCGAGAATCGTCTCGGCTTGCTGAGCGGTCACGACGCCGTCGCTGACCCAGCTTGGCGTCTCCTGCCGCAGGCGTCGCATGAAGCTCGGGGCCATGACCCGACGTGCCCTCCGCTCGCCACTCTAGCGCCCCGCGACTTTCGCCGGAGAAGAAATCGGCGTACTGTCCCCGCGTGCTCGACCTCGTGCTGCGCAATTGCCGCCTGCCGGAGCGCGACGATCCGGCCGATCTGGCGATCGCCGACGGGCGCATCGTGGCCGTCGGCCCTTGCGCCGGCACCGCGCGCGAGGCGCTCGACGTCGACGGACGCCTCGTCACTCCCGGTCTCGTCGAGGCGCACATTCACCTCGACAAGGCGCTCCTGACCGACCGGGTGTCCGGCTCGGCGGGCACGGCCGCCGAGGCGATCCGGCTCACCGGCCAGGCGAAGCGAGGCTTCACCGCCGCCGACATCGCGGGACGGGCGCGGCGCGTGCTCGACATGGCCGTGCCGGCAGGGACGACAACGATGCGGGCGCACGTCGAGGTCGATCCGATCGTCGGCCTGACCGGCATGGAGGCGATGCTCGCCCTCAAGCGGGAGTACGCGCCGGCCCTCGACATGCAGCTCTGCGCCTTCGCCCAGGAGGGAATACTCCAGGCGCCGGGGACGGAGACGCTGCTCCGGCGCGCGCTCGAGATGGGCGCCGACCTCGTGGGCGGCTGCCCCTACAACGACACCGACGCCGTGCGGCACATCGAGATCGTGTTCGCGCTCGCGCGCGAGTTCGGAGTCGACGTGGACTTCCACGTGGATTTCTTCGACGAGCCCGAGCACCTGCACGTGCGTGAGATCGTGCGTCAGACCGAGCGCCTGGGCTGGCAGACGCGCGTGGCGGTCGGCCACCTCACCGAGCTGGCCGCGCTGCCACTCGCCGAGCAGGCGGCGTTGACGGCCGACCTCGCCCGGGCCGGGATCGGAGTGATCAGCCTGCCGCTGACCGATCTCTATCTGATGGGACGGGGCGACGAGCGGAACGTCCGGCGCGGTCTCACGCCGATCCGCCGGCTGCTCGAGGCCGGCGTCCCGGTCGCGCTGGCATCCAACAATATACGGAACCCGTTCACCCCGATCGGCACGGCCGACCCCGCCCATCTGACGTTCGTCGGCGCCGTCGCCGCCCACATGGGGACCCCCGACCTCATGCGCGAGCTCGTGGCCGCCATCACGACATATCCGGCGCGCATCCTGAACCTGCGTGACTACGGCTGCGCCGCCGGCTGCCGGGCCGATCTGGTCGTGTGGGAGTGCGAGCGGCCGGAGGAGATCGTGACGTCGCTACCGGCGCGCCGTCTCGTGGTGAAGACCGGGCGCGTCAGCGTCGAGCACGAGCGGCGGATCGTCGAGCGCTGGCGCTCCGGAAATGCGCGTGAGGCTCGGCGAGGTTGACACCGCCGGAGGGCGCCGTGTAGAGTGACATCTGTCGATTGACGCGCCTTTCCTTTAAGCGAGCCCCGCGAGGCCCGCAAGGAGAGAAGAAGATGGGCAGCCCCGCACCACGCCACCGCGAGAAGGCGCAAGTTCTCGACGAGATCGCCCTCGACCGGGCCCTCACCCGCATCGCCCACGAGATCCTCGAGCGGAACGGCGGCGCCAAAGACCTGGCCTTCGTCGGGCTGCGTACGCGCGGCGTGAGCCTGGCGCACCGGCTGTCCGAGAAGATCGCCCAGATCGACGGCACGACGCTCCCGGTCGGGGCACTCGACATTACCCTCTACCGCGACGATCTCGGCATGCGCGGCACGCCGGTCATCCGCGGCACGGACATTCCGTTCTCCATCAAGGCCAAGACGGTGATCCTCGTCGACGACGTCCTCTTCACCGGCCGCACGATCCGCGCCGCGCTCGACGCGATCATCGACCTCGGGCGGCCCACGGCGATCCAGCTCGCGTGCCTGATCGACCGCGGGCACCGCGAGCTGCCGATCCGGCCGGATTACATCGGCAAGAACCTGCCGACGTCGCGTCGGGAGAGCGTGGCGGTCCGGCTGCGAGAGCACGACGGCGAGGACCGCGTCGTCATCGAGGAACCCGAGGAGGCCTAGGATGGGCTGGACCCGCAAGGATCTGCTCACAATGCGCGACCTCGAGGCGGGCGAGATCGTCTTGCTGGTGGACACCGCCGCGTCGCTCCAGGAGATCGCCGGGCGCGAGATCAAGAAGGTCCCGGCGCTTCGCGGCAAGACGGTCGTCAACCTTTTCTACGAGTCGTCCACGCGGACGCGCACCTCGTTCGAGATCGCCGGTAAATGGCTCTCGGCGGACGTCATCAACTTCTCGGCGAGCGTGTCGAGCACGAGCAAGGGCGAGAGCTTCGTCGACACCGCGAAGAACATCGCCGCGATGAGCCCCGACGTGGTCGTCGTCCGCCACTCGTCGGCCGGGGCCGCCGAGCTCCTGGCCCGCCAGCTGCCGTGCTCCATCGTGAACGCCGGCGACGGCGCCCACGAGCACCCCACGCAGGCGCTCCTCGATCTCCTGACGATCCGCGAGAAGAAGGGCCACTTCGAGGGCCTCCACGTGGCGATCGTGGGCGACATCGCCCACAGTCGGGTCGCGCGCTCGAACATCCACGGCATGCGCAAGCTCGGAATGACCGTCACCGTCGCCGGGCCGCCGACGCTCATCCCGCCCTTCGTGCAGGAGCTAGGCGCGAAGGTGAGCTACCGCCTGGAGGACGCGATCGGCGACGTGGACGTGATCATGATGCTCCGCCTGCAGCAGGAGCGCATGACGGCGGGTCTGATCCCGTCGCTCCGCGAGTACTCGCGCTTCTGGGGGCTCACCCTCGACCGGCTGGCGAAGCACGCGCGGCCCGACGTCCTGATCATGCATCCCGGGCCCGTGAATCGCGGGGTCGAGCTGTCGCCCGAGGTCGCCGACGGTCCGTACTCCGTCATCCTCGACCAGGTGTCGCGGGGCGTGGCCGTGCGCATGGGTGTCCTGCTCCTCCTCGCCGGCCGGAAGGGAGGCGACGGAGCATGAGCCTCCTGCTCCGGGGCGGCCGCGTCATCGACCCGGCGAACAATCTCGACGCCGTGCAGGATGTCCTGCTCGCGCACGGCAAGATCGAGCGGCTCGGCCGGAGCCTCGAGGCTCCGGAGGGCACCGAGGTCGTGGACGCGAGCGGCAAGATCGTTTGCCCGGGCTTCATCGACATGCACGTTCACCTGCGCGAGCCGGGCTACGAGTACAAGGAGACGGTGGCGACGGGAACGCGGGCCGCCGCCGCGGGCGGGTTCACCGCCGTGTGCTGCATGGCGAACACGAATCCCGTCAACGACAACGGCGCGGTCACCGACTACATCCTCGCCAAGGCGAAGGTCGAGGGCGTGGTGCGCGTCTATCCGATCGGCGCCGTCACCCGCGGCCTGCGCGGCGAGGAGCTGGCCGAGCTGGCCGAGCTCGCCGAGTCGGGTTGCGTCGCCTTCTCCGACGACGGCCGCTGCGTGATGAACTCGGGCCTGTACCGGCGCGCCATGGAGTACACGCTGCCGTTCGGCGCGCCCCTCATCAGCCACGCCGAGGACGCCTCCCTGAGCCGCGGCGCGTCGATGAACGAGGGCGTCGTCTCCACCGAGACAGGCCTGCCCGGCCAGCCGGCCGCCGCCGAGGACGTGATGGTGGCCCGCGACGTCCTTCTCGCGGAGCTGACGGGCGCGCGCGTGCACATCGCCCACGTCTCCACGGCCGGCGCCGTCCGTCTCATCCGCGACGCCAAGGCCCGGGGAGTCCAGGTGACGGCCGAGGTGACGCCGCATCATCTGGTGCTGACCGAGGACGCCGTGAGAACCTGGGATCCGAACACCAAGATGGCCCCGCCGCTCCGGACCAAGCGCGACGTGGAGGCGCTGCTCGAGGCGCTCGCCGACGGCACGATCGATTGCATCGCGACCGATCACGCCCCGCACGCCCTCTCCGAAAAAGAGGGCGAGTTCGACCGCGCGGCCTTCGGCATCGTGGGGCTGGAGACGGCGGTCGCCGTGCTGCTCGACCGGCTGGTGCGGCCCGGGCTCCTGCCGCTCGCGACGCTGATCGCCAGGTGGAGCCGCGATCCGGCCCGACTGCTCAATCTGCCCGGCGGAAACCTCGCGCCCGGCGCTCCGGCGGACGTCACGATCCTCGATCCCGACGCGGAAACGGTCGTCGACCCGTCGCGCTTTCGTTCGCGAAGCCGGAACACGCCGTTCGGCGGCTGGACTCTTCGGGGTGCGCCGTGGATGACGCTCGTGGGCGGCAACGTCGTGCGGGCATGAGCGAGCGCGCCTGGCTCGTCCTCCGTGACGGCCGCACGTTCAGGGGCCGCCCGCTCGGCGCGGTCGGGGACGCCGCGGGCGAGGTCATCTTCAATACCGCGATGTCGGGGTACCAGGAGATCCTCACCGATCCGTCCTACCGGGGACAGATCGTCGCCATGACTTACCCGATGATCGGCAACTACGGCGTCAACACCGAGGACGTCGAATCGCGCCGGCCCTGGGCCAACGGCTTCGTCGTGAAGGAGGCCTCGTCCGTGGCGTCGAATTTTCGCGCCGCCACCGGCCTCGACGAATACCTCCGCCACCACGGGATCGTCGGGATCCAGGACATCGACACGCGCGCGTTGACGCGCCACCTGCGCGACCACGGCGCCCAGGACGGCATCATCTCCTCCGTCGAGGCCGAGCCCGCGCGCCTCCTCGAGCGCGCCCGCGCCCTGCCCGGATTGGTCGGCCGCGACCTGGTGGCCGAGGTGACGGCCGCGGCGCCGTACACGTGGTCGGAAGGCACGTGGGAGCTCTCGCGCGGCTACGTGGCGCCGCCCGCGCCGCGGTTCAGCGTGGTCGCGTACGACTGCGGGATCAAGCTCAACATCCTGCGCCAGCTTTGCGCGGCCGCGTGCGACGTGACGGTCGTGCCCGCCGCGACGCCGGCGGCCGAAGTTCTCGCCCGGAAGCCCGACGGCGTCTTTCTCTCCAACGGTCCGGGCGACCCGGAAGGCGTGCCGTACCTGATCGAGTCCGTACGGGGGCTCCTGGGGCGCGTGCCGATCTTCGGCATCTGCCTCGGTCACCAGATCCTCGGCCTGGCGGCCGGCGGACGCACGTACAAGCTACCGTTCGGTCACCACGGCGCGAACCATCCGGTCAAGGACACCACGACCGGCAAGGTCGAGATCACCTCGCAGAACCACGGCTTCGCGGTCGACCCCGCGTCGGTCACTTCACTCGGCTGGGAGCCGACGCACCTCAACCTCAACGATGGCACCTGCGAGGGACTCCGCCACCGCGAGTGGCCGGTGTTCTCGGTCCAGTACCACCCCGAGGCCTCGCCCGGGCCGCACGACGCCAACTATCTCTTTCGCCGCTTCACGGACCTCATGACCAGGAAGGGAGGCTGAGCGCGTCATGCCCAAATACCTGATCTCGTACCGGAAGACCGAGGGAGGGGGCCAGAAGCCCGAGTGGACCTCGTTCACCGCGCAGCACGAGACCGCACTCGAGTCGCACGCGATCCGCGAGCGGGTCGACCGGCGCACGAGCGTGCTGGGCGAGCAGCTCTGGGGCAGTGGCGAAGTCGCGTGGATCGGCAGCGGCCGCCTCGACGACGTGCTCTACCGCCGCGAGGAAGCGGCGCCGGAGACGTCGATCGTGTACGGCCTGGTGGAGGAGTAGCCGCCGCCGGCGCGGGAGCGCGATGCCCAAGCGAACCGATCTCAAGCGCATCCTGATCATCGGCTCCGGGCCGATCGTCATCGGTCAGGCGTGCGAGTTCGACTACTCGGGCACCCAGGGCTGCCGCGCGCTGCGTGAAGAGGGCTTCGAGGTCGTCCTGGTGAACTCGAACCCGGCGACCATCATGACCGACCCCGAGCTGGCGGACCGGACTTACATCGAGCCGCTGACGCCCGAGTCGGTCGCGAAGATCATCGAGCGGGAGCGGCCGCAGGCGCTCCTGCCGACGCTGGGCGGCCAGACGGCGCTCAACATCGCGGTCGCGCTGGCGGAGGACGGCACGCTCGCCCGGCTGGGCGTCGAGCTCATCGGCGCCAAGCTCGACGCGATCAAGAAGGCCGAGGACCGGGCGCTCTTCAAGCAGGCGATGGAGCGCATCGGGCTGGCGCTGCCCCGCTCCGGGCATGCCCGCAACCTCGACGAGGCGCGCGCCGTCGCGGCGCAGGTCGGCTTCCCCGCGATCATCCGTCCCTCCTTCACCCTCGGCGGCACCGGCGGCTCGATCGCCTATTCGGCCGAGGAGCTCGAGGGCGCGGTGCGGTGGGGTCTGCAGATGTCCCCGGTCGGCACGGTGCTGGTCGAGGAGTCCGTGATCGGCTGGAAGGAATTCGAGCTCGAGGTCATGCGCGACCTCGCCGACAACGTCGTCATCATCTGCTCGATCGAGAACGTCGACGCGATGGGCGTGCACACCGGCGACTCGGTGACGGTGGCGCCCGCGCAGACCCTCACCGACAAGGAATACCAGCTCATGCGCGACGCCGCCATCGCGATCATCCGCGAGATCGGCGTCGAGACCGGCGGCTCCAACATCCAGTTCGCGGTGAACCCCGCGGACGGCCGGCTGGTCGTGATCGAGATGAACCCGCGCGTGTCGCGCTCCTCGGCGCTCGCGTCCAAGGCAACCGGCTTCCCGATCGCGAAGATCGCCGCCAAGCTGGCGGTCGGGCTGACGCTCGACGAGATCCGCAACGACATCACGCGCGAGACGCCGGCGTCCTTCGAGCCCGCCATCGACTACTGCGTGGTGAAGTTCCCGCGCTGGGCGTTCGAGAAGTTTCCGGAGGCCGACCGCACGCTGACGACCCAGATGAAGTCCGTCGGCGAGGTCATGGCGATCGGGCGCACGTTCAAGGAGGCCTTGCAGAAATCGATCCGCTCGCTCGAGCAGGACCGCTGGGGCCTCACACTCGGCCGGACGCCCGACGACGCGGAGCTACGCCGCCTCCTGCAGGTTCCGAACCCCGACCGGATCTTCGCCATTGGCGACGCGTACCGGGCCGGGTTCACCACCGAGACGATCCACGCGCTCACGCGCATCGACCCCTGGTTCCTCGACAACATGCGGGAGATCGTCGCCTTCGAGCCGCGCATCACCGAGTCGGCGCTGGCCGACCCGGACGTGTTGCGGCGGGCCAAGCAGCTCGGGTTCGCCGACCGGCGCATCGCCGAGCTCGCCGGTACCTCGGAAGCGACCGTCCGCGCCCGCCGGCGCGAGGTCGGTGTTCTGGCCACCTTCAAGACCGTCGACACGTGCGCCGCCGAGTTCGTCGCGCACACGCCGTACCTCTATTCGACGTACGAGGACGAGGACGAGGCGCCGCCCACCGCCCGGCCCAAGGTCGTCATCCTGGGCTCCGGACCCAACCGGATCGGCCAGGGTGTCGAGTTCGACTACTGCTGCGTCCACGCCGCGTTCGCGCTGCGCGATCTCGGGGTGGAGGCGATCATGGTCAACTGCAACCCCGAGACCGTCTCGACGGACTACGACACGTCGGATCGGCTCTACTTCGAGCCCCTGACGCTCGAGGACGTCCTCAACATCGTCGAGCGCGAGCACCCGCTCGGCGTCGTCGTGCAGTTCGGGGGTCAGACCCCGCTGAAGCTCGCCGTGCCACTGCGCGACGCGGGGGTTCCAATCCTCGGCACCTCGCCCGACGCGATCGACCGGGCCGAGGATCGGCAGCGCTTCAACGAACTCATCATCGAGCTCGGGCTTCGGCAGGCCGCCGGCGCCACCGCGCGCTCGCTGGCCGAGGCTCGGGCGATCGTGACAAAGATCGGCTTTCCGGTCCTGGTGCGCCCGTCCTACGTCCTCGGCGGGCGCGCGATGCGGATCGTCTACGACGATCAGGATCTCGGCGAGTTCATGCACGAGGCCGTGCAGGTGTCGCCCGAGCATCCGGTCCTCATCGACAAGTTCCTGGACGACGCGATCGAGATCGACGTCGACGCGGTGGCGGACGGCACGCGGGTGCTCGTGGGCGGCGTGATGGAGCACATCGAGAAGGCCGGAATCCACTCGGGCGACGCCGCCTGCGCTCTTCCGCCCTACTCCCTGTCGGAGGACGAGATCCAGGTCCTCCGCACCCAGACGCGGGCGCTCGCGCTGGCTCTCGGGGTCGTCGGGCTCATCAACGTGCAGTTCGCCATCCAGAGCGACACCGTGTACGTGCTGGAGGTGAACCCGCGTGCCTCCCGGACCGTCCCGTTCGTCTCCAAGGCGATCGGGCTGCCCCTCGCCAAGATCGCGACGCGGGCCGCGCTCGGCGAGTCGCTGGAGCGCTGGCTCGCGTGGGACGGACGCGATCTACCCCACATCGCCGTGAAGGAATCGGTTTTCCCGTTCGTCAAGTTTCCCGGGGTGGACACGGTGCTCGGCCCGGAGATGAAGTCAACGGGCGAGGTGATGGGCCTCGACCACGACTTCCGCAAGGCCTACCTCAAATCGCAGATCGCCTCCGGCCTGCCGATGCCCATCTCGGGCAAGATCTTCATCTCCGTGCGCAGCCGCGACCAGCGGGCGGTGGCGCCGCTGGCGCGTCGGCTGATCGATCTCGGCTTCACGCTGGTGGCGACGCCGGGCACGGCCCGCGTGCTGGGGCGCTACGGCATGACGGTGGAGACCATCCACAAGGTCGGCGAGGGCTATCGCCCGAATGTGATCGACCTCATGCGGCAGCGCGAGATCGCGCTCGTCATCAACACGCCGGCCGACGGCCGGGCCCGGAGGGACTCGGCCATCATCCGGCGGACGGCGGTCGCTCAGGACATCCCCCACTACACGACGCTGGACGGCGCGCAGGCCGCCATCGGCGCGATCGAGGCCCTGCTGAAGGGCGAGTATCGCGTGCAGAGCCTGCAGGAGTACCACGCTGGCCTCGCCTAGCGCGGCCGACCGTCTGCTGGTGGCGCTCGACGTCCCGAACCTGGACGAGGCGGAGTCGCTGCTCGCGCGCCTCGAGGGGCTTCTCACCGGATGCAAGATCGGCTCGCAGCTCTTCACGGCCGCGGGGCCGGCGGCGATCGAGCGCGCCCGCAAGCGGGGCTTTCGCGTCTTCCTCGATCTGAAGTACCACGACATCCCCAACACGGTGGGCGCCGCGGTCCGCGAGGCGACGCGTCACGGCGTCTTCATGCTCAACCTCCACGCGAGCGGCGGCCTGGCGATGATGCGCGCCGGCGCGGAGGCGGCGGCGAAGGCGGCCCGCGATTTCGGGATACCGCGACCGCTCTGTCTCGGCGTGACCGTGCTGACGAGCCTCGATCGAACCTCGCTCCATCGCGAGGTGGGCGTGCCGGCGAGCGTCGAGGCCCACGTGCTCCATCTGGCGGCAATCGCCCGCGAGGCGGGCCTCGACGGCTGCGTCGCCTCGGCCCACGAGATCAGCCCGCTGCGGCTGGCGATGGGCGCCGGCTGGATCATCGCCACGCCCGGCATCCGCCCGAGCAGTAGCGAGCGAGGGGACGATCAGGTGCGGATCGCAACGCCGCGGCGGGCGCTGGCCGCCGGCGCCAACTACCTGGTCGTGGGGCGACCGATCACCGGCGTGCGCGATCCCGCCGTGGCCGCGAGCGCCATCCTGGCCGAGCTCTCCGCGCCGTGACGGACCGGGACACCCTCGAGCTGTACGAGGCCACCGGCGCCCTGCTGCACGGCCACTTCCGGCTCACCTCCGGCTTTCACTCCGATGTGTATCTCCAGTCCGCGCTGGTGTTGCAGCACCCGGCCCACGCCGCGGCGCTCGGCGAAGCGCTCGCGGCGCCGTTCCGGCAGGACGGCGTCGGGACGGTGCTGGCGCCGGCAATCGGCGGCATCCTGGTCGCCCACGAGGTGGCGCGCGCCCTCGGCGCGCGGGCGCTCTTCACGGAGCGCGAAGACGGAATCATGCGGCTCCGGCGCGGGTTCACGCTGCCCGCCGGCGAGCGATGCCTGGTGGTCGAGGACGTGATGACCACGGGCGGCTCCATCCGAGAGGTCATCGCGTGCGCCGAGGCGCTAGGCGGCTCGGTGGTGGGCGTGGGCTCGCTGATCGACCGGAGCGGCGGCACGGCGCAATTCCCCGTGAAGGCCGCGGCGCTCGCCAGCGTGAAGGCCACGACCTGGAAGCCCGACGAGTGCCCGCTCTGTCGCGCCGGCAGTCAGGCGGTCAAGCCCGGCAGCCGTGCCTAGCAGGCTGCTGAGAAAAGGCCCATCTGCTTCGTTGGCGCCCTCGGCTGCACGCTCAACGTACAGCGAGTACGCCTCGCGTGCAGCCATCGGGCGCCGCCTCGCATCTGGGCCTTTTTGAGCAGCCTACCCAGCGAATCGCGGGGGGCGCTTCAGGCGCTCTGGCCGTCCAGCACGCGTCCGACCAGATCGCCCAGCTCCTGCAGCGACAGGTTGGACTTCACGAAGTAGCCGGACACGCCCAGGCGGTTCACCTCGGCAATGTCCTGCTCGCGCGACGAGTTCGAGAGAATGAGCACGGGCAAGCTGCACGTCGCCTCGTCGCCGCGGAGCGCCCGCAGCACCTCCAGGCCCGAGAGCTTCGGCATCAGCATGTCAAGCAGCACGATGTCCGGCCGTTCGCTCCGGGCCAGCCGGAGCCCTTCCTCGCCGTCCACGGCGGTCGTGACCGTCAGCCCGCGCTGACGAAGGCTCGCCTCGCACGCCCGCCGCAGGAACCGATCGTCCTCCACCAGCAGAACCCGTTTGCCCGTCGTTTCCATGGAAGTCACCCGCTGACTGGGAGCGTGAAGATGAACGTCGATCCCCGGCCTTCCTGGGACTCGCACCAGACCTGGCCGTCGAGCTTCTCGACGATCAGGCGCACCAGATAGAGACCCAATCCCGTCCCCTCGGTTTCGACCGTGTGCGCGTTGTCGGCCCGATAGAACTTCTCGAAGAGCCGCGCCACACCGCCCTTCGGAATGCCAATACCGCTGTCGGTGATCGTCCAGCGGGCCGTTGCGCCCGCCGCGCGGCCGAGGGCGATCGAGATGACGCCGCCGGCCGGCGTGTACTTGATGGCGTTGGAGGTGAGATTCAGGATGACCTGGCGGAGGAGCTGCGGATCCGCCGGCACCTCCGTCGCGTCGCCCGCGCCGGTCACCGTCAGCTGGTGTCCTTTCTCGCGGATGAGCGGCGCGAGGTCGTCCAGCACGCCCTTCGTGAGCTTCGACAGGCTCGTGGGCTGGAGCGTCATGCTCAGCTTGCCGCTCTCGAGGCGCGAGATGTCGAGCAGGTCATTCACCAGCCCGATGAGTCGCTCGGCGGCCGCGCGCGCGTCCGCGACGTAGCTTCCGGCTTCGCCGGCCATCTCGGGCGTCTGGGCGGCGAGCTCGAGCATCCACTTGATCCCGGCCAGCGGCGTGCGGAGCTGATGGGTGACGAACGAGACGAAGTCGGTCTTCATCTGGCTCGCCTGTCGCTCGAGCGTCACGTCGCTGAGCGTCAGCGTGAGCCCGACGATGCTGCCCGCGGCGTCCCGGGTGGGCTGGGCGGTCCAGTGGACGGTGTGTCCGGTGCGCCGGAGCTCGACCTCTCCCTCGCCGCCCCGGTCCGGATGCCGCAGCAGCGCCGCGAGATCCTCGAACACGCGATCGTAGTCCGGCAAGCTGCTCCGGGCGTTGGCCAGGAGATCCGCCATGCGGGTGCCGATGACCCGGTCCGCGTCGAAGTTGAGCAGCTCGCCCGCCTGCCGATTCGCCGCCTGGATCTCCCCGGTGCGACTGACGAGCACGATGCCATCGGACGTCGAGTCGAAGATCTGCGCGAGCCGTACCCGCTGCGTCTGCGTCTCCTCGTAGAGCCCGGCGTTCTCGAGCGCCGTCGCGAGCTGGTCGGCGTAGGACGTGAGCAGGCGCGTCTCGGTGTCCGGGAACAGCTGCGGCGCCGTGTAGTAGAGCAGCAGGATCCCGAGCACCCGCTCGCGCTGGCCCACGATCGGAAACGCCGCGATCGAGCGCACGCCGTGCGCGATGTTCGCGGGATGGACGAAGTCGGGGTGCTTCGTGACGTCACGCAGGAGCAGCGGCGCCCGCGTCTGGCGCACGTAATCGGTGATCCCGCCCCGCCGCCCGGGATCGCCAGGCTGGCCCGGCGACACCCAGTGACCGAGGCTCCGGCCGACGCTCCCGTCCTCGGCCAGGAGATGCATGCGCGCGCCGCTGGCGCCGAAGGCCTGGGCCAGCTCCTTCAGCGCGCCGCCGAGCATCGCGTCCACCTCGAGCGTGCGGTGCAGCGCGCGCGCCGCCTGGTTCAGGAGCACCAGACCGTCGGAGAGCGTCTTGGCCTCGCGCTCGCGACGCTGGGTCTCCTCGAAGTGGCGCGCGTTCTGGAGCGCGAGGGTCGCGTGGTCGGCGAGCGTGGAGACGAGCTGGACCTCGCGCGGGCTGAAGTCGTGGGGCGCGAAGAAGTAGACGACCAGAACGCCGGGCGTTTCCTCGCGGCTGACGATAGGCACCGCCAGATAGGCGCGCGGCGCCGAGGCGTCGACCAGCCGCTGGACGGCCGGCGAGTGGCGGAGCGTCGGGTCCGTCAGCCGGTCGCGGGTCCACACGGGCTGGCGCTCCAGGTAGGCGCGACCGGCGATCCCCTCGCCGGGACTGAGCGCGAGACCGCGGGTCAACTCGGCCGGCAGGCGAAGCCCGCGGTGGAAGACCAGCGCCTCGCGGGCCGGGTCGTAGATGAAGACGCCGACGGCGTCGCAGCCGGTCAGCTCCATGGCCTGCTCGGCGATGACGTCGAGCAGGCGCTCGCGATCGAGGCTGGTGGCCAGCTGCCGCGTCACCGCATAGAGCCGCGTCGCCGCCTGCTCCCGGGCGCGGGCCTCGGTATAGAGCCGGCTCTCTTCGAGCGCCATCGCGAGATTCTGGCAGAGCGAGCCGAACGGCTCGACGCTCTCCCGGCTGATCGGGCGCCGGCTCGGCTTGTTGTCGGCGCTGACGACGCCGATCACGCGCTCGCCGACGACGAGCGGCGCGACGACGAATCGCCGCGAGCGCAGGTAGGCGTGGTCGAGGAGGTGCGTCCGATCGAGCGGCAGCACCCGCGCCAGATCCTCGTCGGAGAGCACCGCCACCGGCCGTCGCGATTTCAACGCCTCGTGGTACGGCCCGGCATCCGGGGTCACCGGCAGCCGGAGATCGGGCGCGTCCGTGTCGCCGCCGGCCGTCACCAGCTCCAGCTCCGAGCCGTCGCCGGTCAGCAGGAACACGGTGACGCGGTCGAACCCGACGACCTCGCGCGCGGCGCGGACGAACGCCGCGAGTCGATCCTCGCGCTCCCAGGAGCTCTGCATCGTGATGGCGGCGTGCGAGATCCGCTCGAGCAGCGCCCGCCCCTCCTCGGTCCCGCGGAGCAGCTGCGCCTTCTCGATGGCGAGCGAGGCCTGGTCCGCCAGCGCCGACAGGAGCGCGATCTCGTCGGGCAGGAAGCGGCGCGCCCCTCGAGTGAACACGTTGAGCGTGCCGACCGTGTGGCCATGGGCGTTGAGCGGGACGCCGATGAACCCGCGATAGCCCTGCGCGAGGGCGCCCTGCTTGTGGGCGGGATCGTAGCGGGTGTCGGCGGCCAGGTCCTCGACCACGACGGGCTCTCCCCCCGCGACGACCAGGCCGGTGAGACTCTCCCCCACTTTGAGCCGCGGCCGCGCCATGACGGTCGCGGCCGATTCGGTCCGGGCGCCGACCACGAGGTCGTCGCCGTCCAGCAGGCGAATCCCCGCCGCCTCCGCGCCGACGAGCCGGGCGGCCTCGTTGACGATGATCGTCAGCACCTCCTGCGGGTCGTGGACGGCGGCCAGGTGTCGCGACACGTCGTTGAGGACCTCGAGGCGACGCTGGTTGCGCTCCGCCTGCTCGTAGAGGCGGGCGTTGCGCAGGAAGAATCCCACCTGCTCGCCGACGCGCTCGAGCCCCTGGAGATCTCGCTCGGAAAAGCGCCGGCGCGTCGTCCACCACACCAGATAGAAGCCGCCGATCACCTCGTCGTCCACGATCAGCGGCAGCAGAAGGCCCGACTGGTGCGGGAAGCTCCTGAACATCGCGTGCGTGAACCGCGCGTCCCGCGCGACGTCGTCGGTGAACACGGGCCGCCGCTCCGCCCACAGGGGCAGAAAGAAGCCCTGTTCCTTCAACGGCAGCGGGGTCGATGAGAGCGTCGCTAGATACTCCTTGGGCACGTGGTACGCGGCGACCGGCACGAGCTGACCGGTCGCCAGCTCGTGCAGATAGGCGGCGGAGGTGTCCGAGCCGAGCAGACGAGCGAGCTCGCGGCAGATCCGGCGCAGCGCCTCGCGCACGTCAAGGGTGGAGCTGACCGTCGCCGAGATCGCGGCCAGGGCTTCGCTCTCGGCCAGCCGCTCGGTCAGCTCGGCGTTGAGCCGCGCGTTGTCCTGCGCCAGCCGCCGCCGCTCGAACACCCGCGCGACGATCGCGCCGAGACGAGAGAGATCGACGGGCTTCACGACGTAGCCGGCGCTCCGGCTCTCGACCGCCCGGATCGCCGAGTCGAGGGTCGCGCGACCGGTGACCACGATGACCTCCGGCGGCACCTCAGCCCGCGCGGCCTCGGTCAGGATGGTGGAGGGGTCGATGTCGGGGAGCTCGAGGTCGATCAGCACGAGCGCGAAGCGCTCCTCGCGGACGCGACGCAGACCCTCGCCGCCGGTCGCGGCGACGGCAACCGAGTATCCCTCGCGCTCGAGGAAATCGCTCAGGTGGAGCGCGGCTTCGGGGTCGGCGTCGACGACCAGGATGGCATCCTGCTCGCCCATTCCATGAGCCTATCACCACCCAGCAATGAGCAGGCCGTTCTGCAGGAGCACGAGGACGAGCCACGCCAGCTGCACGCCGACGAAGATCACCAGCCCCCGCTCGCGTCCGGCCCGCATGTGCGCCCGGTACTCGAAGATCGCGCCGAGCAGCGCGATCACGGCGAACGCGGGTGAGTAGTACTCGACGAGCAGACCGTACGTCCGCGCCAGGCCGCCGGCAAAGCTCCAGAGCACGTACGCGGCGAGCCACCGGGAGACGATGGACACGACGACGGAGCCGCGCGATCCCGATTTGCCGAGGAGCCGGGCGAGCGCGACGGTGGCGACGCCCAGGAGGAAGAGGACGCCCAGCGTGACGAGCGCCCAGCGAGTCACTTCCGCTCACCGCCGCCGACGATGAGACGCACGAGCCACACGAGCGCGGGAGTCTAGCCCCTCGATTCGACGGTGTCAACCGCAACGTATTGACACTACAGGAAATTTCACCCTATGATCACTGGATGACACCCGTCCGCTCCGCCTCCGTCTCGACTCTTCGCAGCATGACGGGGTTCGGACGGGCTGAGGCGACCGGCGACAGCGCGACCGTAACGGCCGAGGCTCGCTCCGTCAACCATCGCCATCTCGACATCGCGCTTCGCCTGCCGAGGTCACTCGCGGCCTTCGAGATGGACGCGCGCCGGATGATCCAGTCCCGCCTCGAGCGCGGCCGGATCGACGTGGCCGTGCAGCTCGGACCGGCGCCCGGACAGTCCGCCCAGCAGGTCGCCGTCGACGCCACGCTCGCCGCGCAGTACGTCGCGCAGGCTCGGGAGCTGGGCCGCGCCGTGGGCCTCGGCACCGACGTGTCGCTCGCGTGGGTGCTCGAGCGTCCGGGCGTCGTGCGCATGCAGGAGGCCGAGACGCCCGCCGGCGGGCTCGCGTGGCCCGTTCTCGCGGACGTGCTCGGCCGGGCGCTCGACGAGCTCGTGGCGTGCCGCGCGACCGAGGGCGAGGCCCTCGGCGCCGAGTTCCGCGCGCTCCACGCCGCCCTTCGCGCGCAGGTCGACGTCGTCGCGGCGCGCACGCCGGCGGCGCTGGCCCGCTACCAGGAGCGCCTCCGCGAGCGGATCGCCGCGCTCCTCGGCGAGGTCGTCGTCGACGAGGGGCGCCTCATGACCGAAGTGGCGATCTGGGCCGACAAGACCGACGTCCGCGAGGAGATGACGCGGCTGCGCGCGCACCTCGACCAGCTCCTCGTGCTCCTCGACAAGGGCGGCCCGGCCGGCCGGGCGCTGGACTTCCTGATCCAGGAGTTGAATCGCGAGGTCAACACGATCGGATCGAAGGCCGACGACCTCGAGCTCAGTCAGGCGGCGCTGGCTGCCAAGGGCATCATCGAGAAGATGCGGGAGCAGGCGCAGAACCTTGAATAGTCGCGCGAACGGCGGGAGCGGATCGGTGACGCACCTGGTGAACGTGGGGCACGGCAACGTCGTCGTGGCCGAGCAGATCGTGGCGATCGTCGCGCTGGACTCCCTGCCGGTGAAGCGCCTGATCGAGAGCGCCAAGGGCAGCACGAAGCTGGTCGACGCCACGAACGGACGGCGCACGCGCGCGGTCATCGTGACGGGCAGCGATCACCTCATCCTCTCGTCGCTCGAGCCGGCCACGCTGGCGCAGCGGCTGGTGACCGAGCGGAGCGCGGCGGGTGATTAGCCGTCGCGGCACGCTGTTCGTCGTCTCGGCGCCGTCGGGGGCCGGCAAGACGACGCTGTGCCGCGAGATCCGGCTGCGGCTG
>Ga0137403_10000602_pt1 | contig 46538 bp, 36 predicted proteins | sample CZOMad2_1_16fung_FD_122057 | JGI IMG/M metagenome (GOLD analysis project Ga0137403, IMG submission 122057) | Vadose zone soil fungal communities from Angelo Coast Range Reserve, California, USA - CZOMad2_1_16fungal (Hybrid Assembly) | ecosystem: Environmental > Terrestrial > Soil > Vadose zone... | reverse complement strand
TCACTTTCCACGCCTCGGAAGTCGAGCCGGAGGGATGAAAAGTCTTCCCGGATGCATGGAAAGTTACTTTCCACGCATGGGAAGTCGAGCCGGAGGCGTCCAAAGTCGAGCCGGAGAGGTTGAAAGTCGACTTGGAGGGATCGGAAGTCGAGCCGGAGGCGTTGGAAGTCGACCCGGAGAACTTTTTGAGGGCGTTCCAGGGATTCTGGACCCGCGCACGGAGTCTTCGGCCGGTCCCCTCGGCGCCATCGACCTTTCCGAACCTTCCTCACCTCACCCGTTGGACTCTACCCCGCGTAGGTCACCCCTCACCTGACCGCCCCCCTCCTGGCCTCCCCCCTGACCCAACCCTCCCCCTCCCAGGGGGGAGGGACGCAAGTAGCTGGCGATCGAGGCGACCGCGGCCCCGCCCGGCCGGCGAAAACGCCGGCGATCGGAACACAACCTGAGGGACGCGGTAGGCGGCGGTGGCGGCATGCGGGGCAGGGCAGGCACAGGGGCTCGGCCCCTACGCTGCCCTGCCTCGGACCATTCGTGCCCGGGGAGGGACGCGGTAGCAGGCGGCCCTGCCACTCCGACCTCCTACACGCACCGCTCCCCTCTCCCGGTGGTGCGGGAGGGCGGGTCGGGAGAGGGGCCGGGGGTGAGGGCTCCCAGTGAGCCTCCCTGATGCCCGCTATTGACGCCCGGCCCAATTCGGATATAGTTTCGCGACAACTTGATGATATGCAGGGTCTTCGTTGCGGACCGCCGGAGGCGGTGTTGAGGGGGCGGAGCCTTTACTGATCTGAACTAGGGAGATGAAGATGAACCTGACCAAGCGTTACCTGTTGCTCGGCCTCACCGTCCTGCTCTCCGCCGCCCCGGCGTGGGCGCTCGACGGCCACCTGCTGCACGGCATCGGCGCCGTCAACAGCTCCATGGGCGGCGCCGGCGTCGCCCTTCCCGGCGATCCGCTGGGGGCGCTCAACGCCAACCCTGCTCTGCTCACCAAGATCGACGGCCACCGTTTCGAGTTCAGCTCCGAGATCCTGCGGGCGACCAACACGCTCTCGAGCCAGGCCGGCCCGTTCTCCGGCACCACCAAGGACAGCAGCGCCCCCGCGGTGCTGCCGGCCTTCGGCTGGACCTACCATGCGCCGGGCAGCAACGTCGCCTTCGGCATGGGCTTCCTGGGTCTCGCCGGCTTCGGCGTCGACTACCGCGAAGATCCCAACAACCCGCTCCTCGCCCCGCAGCCGTTCGGCGCCGGCCGGGTCTTCTCGAGCTACCAGATGCTCAAGATCCCGATCTCCGCTTCCTTCCAGCTGGCACCCAACTTCTCGCTCGGCTTCTCGGCCAACGCCGAACGGGCGACCCTGGAGGTCCAGCCGGCCGGTTTCGCCCCTCCCGACTGCACCGCCGGCGGGGTCTGTTTCTTCCCCGACGTGCACAGCGACAGCCGCTTCGGCTTCGGCGCCACCGTGGGCGCGCTCTGGGAGATCAATCCGGCGTTCAACCTGGGCGGCTCCTACACCACCAAGACCAAGTTCCAGAGCTTCGAGTTCAATACCGTCCACGCCAACCCCAACCTGCCCAACTTCGGCACCGCGCGGACCATCAAGTTCGAGATCGACACGCCGGCCATCGCGGTCGTCGGCCTGGGCTTCACGCCGACCCCCAACCTCTCCTTCGCTCTCGACGGCAAGTGGGTCCAGTACGCGAGCGCCGCGGGCTTCGGCAGCGGCACCGGCGCCCTGGGCTGGGAGAACATCAAGGTGATCGCCGCCGGCGTCCAGCTCAAGGCGACCCCCGGCCTCACCCTGCGCGCCGGCTACAACCACTCGGACAACCCGATCCCGGACAAGCTCTCCTTCAACAGCATCATCGCCCCGGCGATCTTCCAGACCCACGCCTGCATCGGGCTGGGGCTCAAGGTCTACGGCAACCTCGATGCCAATCTGGCGCTCTACCACGTGTTCAAGGTCGAGGGAAGTGGTCCGTTCCTGTCTCCCTCCGGGCCGGTTCCCGGCACTAAGGTTACGAACAAGCAGGAGGTCAACTCCGCCGTGATGACGTTCTCCTTCCACGTCTAGGAAAGAGAGTTCATCCGGCGGCGGGGGCCGGATGAATGAATTTCTCTTTTCTTGGTAGGGGGAACCACAGATGCACAGGATCGAGGAGACGAGCTACGGATACCGCCTCACCCTTGAGGGCTTTCTACAACGCGACGAAGCAGGAGAGCTTCTCGCCCGGATGAAGGACACCGTGCGGCCCCGAAACGGCGGCTTCGCGGTGCTCTTGGACATGCGGTACTCCCGCGCCTTCCCCGCCGAGGCGCAGGAGCTCATCAAGGAAGCGCTGGTGTTCTGCAAGAACGCGGGCCTGGAGCGCAACGCGGTAGTCTTGAACAGCGCCATCGCGACCCTCCAGGCCAAGCGCCTGGCCCGGGAAACCGGGATCGCGCAGATGATCCGTTACATCGACGCCTCGGCCGAGCCGGAGTGGGAGAAGACCGCCGTCGGCTGGTTGATCGACGCGGTCGACCCGAGCTATCACTAGGCCGTACCCCTGCCCTGCCCGCCGCACCGACGGGGCGGTCCTTCGGGACCGCCCCGCGAGGGCCCTTTTGTCGGAACAAGGGGCTTGAAAGCGCGACGAGAAAGGCGCATCATCTGCGCGTCCCAACAGGAGCGGTCGTCAGCCCTGCCTCCACAGCGAGGTGCGCCGAGTGGCCGTTCGGGAGCTCCGCGAGGAGGGGGGAGGGGAGGGCCTTTAGGCCCCGCTTGTCGTATCTGCCGTACTGAGTGACGCCCGGCCCCGTGCCGGGCGTCCGTTTATGGGGGGGGGGATATCCCCCACAAACGGCAAACGGGAATGGTCGGGGCGAGAGGATTTGAACCTCCGGCCTCACGGTCCCGAACCGTGCGCTCTACCAAGCTGAGCTACGCCCCGACGGGAGCGGTACGCTGGACGCACCGCGGACGAGGGCGGAAGGATAGCGCCCACGACCCGGGCCGTCAAGCTGGCTCTGGGATAGAATCCCCCCCGCACACTAAGCCCCCGGGAGGGATCCATGGCGATCAGCACTCTGACGGAGCTGTTCTTCAAGGCCGCAAGCCACAACAAACCGGACTGCCTGCTCCACAAGGTGGGTGGCACCTACCATCCGGTGTCGACGGCCGAGCTGGTCGACCGCGTCCGCCGCCTGTGGAAGGGCCTGGGGGAGCTCGGGGTCCAGCCCGGCGACCGGGTGGCCCTGATGTCCGAGAACGGCCCGCACTGGCCGACGGTCGACTTCGCGACCCTCGCCGCGGGCGCCGTCCTGGTGCCCATCTACCCCACCCTGCTGCCCGACCAGGCCGCCTACATCGCCAACGACTGCGGCGCCAAGGTGGTGGTCGCCGAGACCCGCGCTCATCTGGACGGCCTCCTCGGCCTCGCCGCCCAGCTGCCGGCCGTGCAGAAGTACGTGCTCATCCAGGGCCAGTCGGACGACCCGCGGGTGGTGAGCCTCGACCAGCTGATCGAGCGCGGGGCGGGGGTCGACGTCGCCGCCTTCGAGGCGCGGGCGCGGTCCGTGAAGCCGGACGACCTCGCGACCTTCATCTATACCAGCGGCACGACGGGGCAGCCCAAGGGCGTCATGCTCACCCACGGCAACCTCGCCTCGAACGTCTCGGCCTCGATCCCGGCGATCGACATCGCGGCCAGCTACACGGCCCTCTCGTTTCTCCCCCTCTCCCACTCCTTCGAGCGCATCGTCGACTACATCTACTTCTACAACGGCTGCTCGATCGCCTACGCCGAGTCGGTCGCCGCCGTCGTCCAGAACATGCAGGAGACCCGGCCGCACGTCTTCGTCTCGGTGCCCCGGGTCTACGAGAAGTTCCTGGCGCGGGTGCAGGAGAACGTCGCCCAGAGCTCGCCCTTCCGGCAGAAGATCTTCGCCTGGGCGCAGGGCGTGGGGCGCGAGTCGCTCCCCTACCGCCTGGCGCAGAAGCATCCCGGCGGCCTCCTCGGCCTGAAGCTCGCCCTCGCCGACAAGCTCGTCTTCGGGAAGATCCGCGAGCGCCTGGGCGGCCGCTTCGTCTTCGCCGTCTCTGGCGGCGCGCCGCTCGCCCGCGACCTGGCCGAGTTCTTCTGGGGGATCGGGGTGCCGATCTTCGAGGGCTACGGTCTCTCGGAGACCTCGCCGGTCATCTCGGTCAACACCCCCGCCGCGGTCAAGATGGGGACCGTGGGGCGTCCGGTCCAGAACGTCACGGTGAAAATCGCCGAGGATGGCGAGATCCTCGCCAAGGGGCCGAACGTCATGAAAGGCTACTGGAACCTGCCCGAAGCCACGGCCGAGGCGATCGACAAAGAGGGCTGGTTCCACACCGGCGACATCGGCGAAGTCGACGCCGACGGGTTCCTCCGCATCACCGACCGTAAGAAGGAGCTGATCATCAACGCCTACGGCAAGAACATCGCCCCGGCGCCGATCGAGAACTCCTTGAAGAGCAGCCGCTTCATCGGCCAGGCGGTGGTGATCGGCGACCGGCGGAAGTTCCTCTCCGCCCTCCTGGTGCCCGACTTCGAGGCGTTGAAGCCGTGGGCCGAGAAACAGGGGATCGCAACCGCCGATTCCGGCGACATGGCGACCTTCCTCGCCAACCCCCAGGTGCGCGCCCTCTACGAGGGGGAGGTCCAGGCGGTCAACAAGGGGCTCGCCCACTATGAGCAGATCTCGGCCTGGGAGCTCTTGCCCGCCGAGTTCACCCTGGAGACCGGCGAGCTCACCCCGACCCAGAAGGTCAAGCGGCGGGTGGTCTACAAGAAGTACGGTGACGTGATCGACCGGCTCTACGAGCGGGCCGAGGCGGGCCGGGCGGCCTCCTGATGAGCGCCTTGCGCCTGGAGGTCGGCGCCGACCGGCTGGCGACCCTCACCTTCGACGCCCCCGAGCGCAAGGTCAACGTTTTCTCGCGCGCGGTCTTCGTCGAGCTCGAGCGGCTGATCGACGAGGTCGGCCGGCGCCAGGACGTCGGCTGCCTCGTCCTCCTCTCCGGCAAGGCCGCGGGCTTCATCGCCGGCGCCGACGTCGAGGAGATCGTGCGGGTCACCGATCCCACCGAGGCCGAGGCCGGCTCGCGGCTCGGCCACCGCCTCTTCAACGCCTGGGAGTCGCTCCCCTTCCCCACCGTCGCCGCCATCCGCGGCACCTGCTTAGGGGGCGGAACGGAGATCGCCCTCGCCTCGACCTACCGGGTGGTGTCGGACAGCAAGGCGGTGCGGATCGGCCTGCCGGAGGTGCGGCTCGGCATCCTCCCCGGCTGGGGAGGCTCGACCCGGCTTCCCCGGCGGATCGGGATCGCCGCCGCTCTCGACCTGATCCTGACCGGCAAGACCGTCTCCGGCCGCCGGGCTTTCAAGCTCGGTCTGGCCGACGCCCTCCTCCCCGACGCCCGGTTCCTGGACGAGGTCCGCGAGTTCGCCCGCGCCCACGTCGACCAGCCGCGCCCGGCGGACTCCCGGCCCGACTTCAAGGAGCTGCTCCTCGAACGGAACCCTCTGGGGCGGAAGATCGTCTTCGACCAGGCGCGCAAGAAGACCCTGGAGCAGACCCGCGGTCATTACCCGGCGCCGCTTACCGCCATCGAGGTGGTGCGGGTGGGGATCGAGGACGGCCTTGAGGCCGGCTTCGACGCCGAGGCGCGGGCGGTCTCGGAGCTCGCCATCTCGCGCACGGCGAAGAACCTCCTCCACGTCTTCCGGCTGACCGAGGAGGCCAAGAAGTCGGAGGGCCTGCCCGGCGGAGCGCCGCGCGAGGTGCGCGCCGCCGCGGTCCTGGGCGCCGGGGCGATGGGCGGCGGCATCGCCCAGATCATCGCCCAGGAGGCCGAGATCCCGGTGCGCCTGAAGGACGTGGACGCGAAGCCCCTGGCGAACGGCATGGCGCACGCGGCGCAGCTCTTCGACCGGCTCTTGCGGCGGCACCGCATCGAGCGCCCCGAGGTGCGGCGCAAGATGGCGCTCCTCCTTCCCACCCTCACCTACGACGGCTTCTCCCGGGTCGACCTGGTGATCGAAGCGGTGGTCGAGAGGCTCGACGTCAAGCAGGCGGTCTTCGCCGAGATCGCCGCCCAGGCGCCGGCGGACGCGGTCCTCGCCTCGAACACCTCTTCGCTCTCGGTCAAGGCGATCGGCGAGAGGACCCCGCACCCCGAACGGGTGATCGGGATGCACTTCTTCAATCCGGCGAACAGGATGCCGCTCGTCGAAGTGGTCGTCCCCGAGGGGGCGGACCCGGCGGCAGCCAACACCGTCTTCGCCTTCTCCCGCCGCCTGGGGAAGACCCCGGTGCTGGTCAAGGACACTCCCGGCTTCCTGGTCAATCGCCTGCTCATGTTCTACTCGACCGAGGCGCTCTGGCTCTTCGACCAGGGGCACCGGATCGAGGACGTCGACCGCGCCATGGCCGACTGGGGGATGCCGATGGGCCCCCTGGCGCTCGCCGACGAGGTGGGGATCGACGTCGCCTTCAAGGTGGCGCACATCCTGGCCGAGGCCTTCCCCGACCGCCTCCCCCTCCCCCCCTGGCTCGACCGCGCCGCCGCCGCCGGCCGCCTGGGGGTGAAGACCGGCCTCGGCTTCTATCGCTACGAGGGACGCGAAAGGAAGGCCCCCGACCCCGCGGTCTACACCCTCTTAGGCGTCACCCCGGAGGTCGTGAATCCCGACCCGGCGGTCCTCGCCGACCGCATGGTCCTGCCAATGGTCAACGAAGCGGCCCGCTGCCTGGCCGAGGGCGTGGTGGCGAGCCCCGGCGATTTGGATTTAGCGATGATCCTCGGCACCGGCTTCCCCCCCTTCCGCGGCGGCCTCTGCCGCTGGGCCGACCAGCAGGGGCTCTCGCAGATCGTGGCGGCGCTGGAGCGGTTGGAGAGCGCGGTGGGGGAACGGTTCCGGCCTTCGGACGCGCTGCGGGAGTTTGCAGGGCGGGGGGGGTTCTACCCGCGGGGGTAGTGCCGGGGCCTGGTAGAGAACGGATGCAAGTACGGATTCCGATCGACCACGACCGCATCGCCGAGTTCTGCCGGCGCTGGCAGATCACAGAGTTCTCTCTCTTCGGCTCAGTCCTGCGGGACGACTTTCGGGCGGACAGCGACGTCGACGTCCTGGTGACCTTCACCTCGGATGCGCCCTGGAGCCTCCTGGATCTGATCGCGATGCGCGACGAGTTGCAGGAGCTCTTCGGCCGCGAGGTCGATCTGGTGGAGAAGGAGGGCCTGCGCAACCCGTTCCGCCGCCAGGCGATCCTCCGGCAGAAAGAGGTGATCTTTGCCGCCTGAGGACCGCGACCTGGGTAGGTAGAATGGACGCAAGGCTACGGCACCGAGCCAGGGCCTGCTACACTACGTCCATGAATCTCGACATGACCGTTCACATCTGGAAGGAAGACGACCAATACGTGGCGCACGCCATGCCGCTCGACGTGATGAGCAGCGGCGCGACTCCGGAAGCGGCCCGTCTGGCGCTCGACGAGGCCGTGCGCGTCTTCCTCCTCACCGCAGCGGACATCGGAACGCTCGACCAGGTGCTCGAAGAGAGCGGCTACGAGCGCCAGGGTGACCGCTGGGTGTGCCCCGCCTTCGTCGCCGTCGAACGACACGAGCTCGCCCTGGCGGTTTGAGCCGGTGCCCCGGCTGACGCCCCTACCCTGGAGGGCTCTGGAAAAGGTCTTCCTCGCCGCCGGTTTCGTGTTCGCTCGGCAGGAAGGTTCCCACCGCTCTTACGTCAAGCCAGGAATCGTTCGCCCGGTGGTCATCCCGACCTATAGCGAGGTCCCGGTCGCAATTATCCGCAACAACTTGAGGACTGCCGGAATCTCTCGCGAGGAGTTCCTGGCACTGCTGGCGAGGTTGTAGGTGGCAATGGCGAAAAAGTTGACGGCCGCACAGAGACAGGCGCTTGGTGACGAGGCGCGGGAGTGGAATGCTTTAGGCGATGAGGACTTCGCACGGCTGTTCGATGAGGGTAAGTCGGTTAAGATCCGCCTGCGACGCCCGCCCAAGACCTCACGGTCGCACTCGACCAACGCACTTTGAATTTGGCTCAGGCGTTAGGTGCCCTGGAGCACAAATCGCCTGGTCTTCACATTTTTGGATATGAAATTCGAGATAAACGGCTGCGACACACTATTACTGCGATTGACTAGTCCTCGATCAAAAAGATAAGTCAAGGCAGGATTGACTTGGCGTGCTTGCCAGCCCTCCTGATCAGCCCAGCCTGGAATAGATATATGACCTTCGCCATTGACGAGGTCGGCTGCCAACCGTCTAGCATCATCGTTGGGTACCCACTCCATTAACGCTGAATCGAGTTCGGCGAACAGGCTAGAGGTTGGCCAGATAACACTATAGCCCAGGGAAGTTCCTCCTCCTCGAAGAGGGGTGGCAAATCCTGCCTTCTCTAACTCCTCGACAGCTTCAGCGAGATCCTCTTCAGCGAGATCAGTAGTCGCCAGCAATTCCTCGACGCGGAGCGCTGGGTCACCTTCCCTGCCGTTCTCGGAGCGTCGAAGAAATTCGCCAGCAATTCTGAATGCGGCAATCGAAAGCCCATGAACCTTCTCGATCGCGGGATCTACGAACGATGGAGGAGTGCCCAGCTGCGGGCGTAGAGTCACATCATAGATATCGCATATGAGTTTCTTGAGATCGGCCTCAAAGTTGTCCAGTGAAGGAGAATATGAGGCGCGAAGAAGGGGTGGCAAATCCGCTACTGGGAGCTGGTATCTAAGAGAGATGAAACGACTGAGCCCATCAACCTTGCGAATAAAGGCCGCATCTATTTCCGTCTTCACCCACTCTTTGTGAAGACTATTCGGAGTAAGAAGAGCAACGAAGTGAGTGCAGCCTTCAAGCCCGCCATCTATCTTTCTCCGGATACTGTCTCCTGCTCTGATTTCCCATTCATCGTAGAAAACAGAAATTCCTTGAGCGACTAAACCTTCAGCTAGGCGTCGCGCAAGTTGGTTGTCCTCAGAGGCATGACACAAAAAGACCGTCGCGCTTATCTGCATAATGGTTATCTCGCTGTCTTCCAATATGAAACCAGTGGGGCCGCATCCTCCACAATCTTGCTTAGGTTCTTGAGTCACATGGGTCGCGCTCCTTGGCGAAGGTATGTGAGTAGCAACCGGACTAACTTTAATTGCGCCGACTTCCTCGCTACTGGAAGATATTGCTAACTCGCATCTCGAAGTCAGGCAGGAGCGACGTAGTCAGGACATCGCCCGCTGCCGCCGACAGCTCCTGCGGCGCCGCGAACCCCATTCCCGAGCGACGGAAGATCCGCACGGTCCGACGCAATGGATCGACGAGCCAGTATTCAAGCACGCCGAAACGCTCGTAGCGGTCGCGCTTCAAGGTCTCGTCCCGTCGGCGGGTCGAGTTGGAAAGGACTTCGACGACCATATCGGGAGCGCCCTGGGCATTGGCCTCGGTCAGGATCGCCGCGCGCTCGTTCGAGATGAAGAGAAGGTCGGGTTGGACAATGTCATTCGGTGAGAGGATGACATCAAAAGGAGCGTAGAGCACGGTGCCCAACTCGCGCGCCCTCACGAAGAGGTATAGGCTCGCGAAGAGATTTCCGGAGGAGCTCTGGTGGACCTTCATCGGGGAAGGCGTCACGTAGTGCTCTCCGTCGAGAATCTCGTGGCGCAGCAAGTCCTCTGGAAGGAGGACGTAGTCCTCATAGGTGAGCTTGCGGCGGGCGGTATCACGGACGGCCATGGCAGCCCCTCCTCGGTGCTCCATAGGTATGGTAACACGCGCTCTCCCCCGGTCAGGGTCCGGAATATATCCCATGCCGATACGGATCGCCCCTTTCGGGAACGGGAGACAGGCGCGGGACGCGAAGCCGCGAAGGGTCCCGAGCCGCCAGGCTGAAATCCCCTTACTCTGACCAGAGTCCCGCGACGCAGGTCGGAGTCCGCTCACTCTGGCCAGAGTCCCGCGACGCGGGCTGGAGTCCCCTTGCTCTGACCAAAGTCCCGCGACGCGAGCCGGAGTCCGCTCACTCTGACCAAAAGTCCCGGGACGCAGGCCGGAGTCCGCTTACTCTGACCAGAGTCCCGCGACGCGGGCTGGAGTCCCCTTACTCTGGCCAGAGTCCCGCGACGCCAGGCTGAATCCGTTGGGAAGCCCCCGGAGGACACGATGCGTCCTCCCTGTAGGACACCCCGCGCTCAGCGCCCGTCCCCCATCAACGGAGTTTTTCCCCTCCGATCCCGGTTGTAGCCAGTGGGGAAACCACCGCCCCGCCGCGCTCGCACCCGTTATCCCCACCTCTTTGATCGCAGCATCCCGGCCGGGCGCCGCGGGAGTGGCCCGTTCTTTGCTGAAGACCGTTCAACAGGCCGTGACGAAAGGAGACACCATCATGCAACGCTTCATCCGCCCAACGCTCTGGGCTTTAGCCGCCGCGCTCTCTCTGGCGCCGCTCGCGCAGGCCCAGGGGAGCGAGGAGAAGCAGCCCCCCCGGTTCCAGGGCGAGGCCAACGTCAACGAGGTGCTCCTGGACGTTCTGGTCACCGACGCCAAGGGCAACGTCATCGTCGGCCTCGACAAAGGGGACTTCGTGGTCAAGGAGAACGGCAAGCCCGTCGACCTGACCGGCGTCACCTTCTACAGCAACCGCCGCTTCCTCGAAGGGTCGGAGGTGCTGAAGAAGAAGGGAATCGACATCGACCGGGTGCCGGAAAACCGGTACTTCATCCTTTTCTTTGACGATCAGAAGAACGCCAATGCCGACTCCCCGGGCCTGCTCTCCCAGGAGATCGAGGCCGGCCGGCGCGCCCGCGAGTGGGTCGCCAAGGACCTCCTGGCCAACGACTACGTGGCGGTCGTCTCCTACGACTACAAGCTCAAGATCCACCAGGACTTCACCCGCGACCGCGCGGCCCTGGAGCAGGCGGTGCGCGACGCCGTTCAGGCCAAGGACACGGAGACCAACTGGCCGTCGCGGATCGAGAAGGTCACCAAGGAGGGCGGCCCCTCGCTCCTCGTCAGCCTGCCGCGGGGCACCGACCTGCGCGACAAGACGGGGACCATCTACGACGCCATCCGCCAGCTCGCCGACGCCAGCCGTGGCATCACCGGGAGGAAGAACCTCATCCTCTTCACCACCGGCTTCGGCCGCATCACCAACTTCGGCCAGTATCTCCCCGATCCGCGCTACTACCCGCCGATGATGCAGGCGCTGAACGCGGCGAACGTCGCGGCCTACTCGATCGACCTGGTGTTGCCGGGGACCCAGCATCCGCTGTCGAACGCCATGAACCAGCTGGCCGACGACACCGGCGGGCAGTACCTCTTCAACTTCACCAATTTCCTCACCCCGCTCAAGCGGGTGGAGCAGGAGAACAACGGCTACTACCTGCTGAGCTACCAGGCCACCCATCCGGGCGAGAAGGCAGGCTTCCAGAAGGTGGAGATCAAGGCGACCAATCCCGAGTTCAAGGTGCGGGTCCGCCAGGGCTACAAGTACGGCGCGCCGGACAGCGCGAGCCGTTGAGCAGAGCAGGCGAGTTCAGACAGTCTCCCCACAGGCGGGGCGCGGCTTGACAGACCGCGCCCCTTTTTTGTGGCCTCTGGTGGATCTCAGGCGATGCGGCCGGGCGGCAGGCGCAGGGGGCGCAACGAGTGGCGCAGGCGGGGAGCGATCGTCCAGAAATGAGGGGCCAGGGCCATCGCCCGATGGTAGCAGCGCCCGTCTCCCCGCGTTCCCCCTCTGGAAGACCGGCTCGCCGGCTTGAGCCCATCTTGAGAAAAAGTTGGCACAAACTGGATGAAGGTGTGCTATCCTCCTCTGTCTTAAGATGTTTGGCCATCGCGAACCGTAAGTCACAGCACCGCTGGCTCCAGTGGGCCCCTAGCTGTCAGGGAGATTTTTTTGATGCCGCCCAGAGAGACAGAGCATCGCTCGCCTCGCCTCCTCCTCCCGGTCCTGTTGGTTATCGCCCTCCTTTCGCTCACCGCTGCCCTCTATGCCCAGAGCCTCGACGGCTCCCGGGAATCGCTCATCCGGCAGAACCTGGGCGCCCAGGAGCAGGGCTTCAGCTACCTGCGCACGGTCGCGGACGTCCAGGAGTTCTCGAACCTGGGCCTCCTGGTGCCGATCCGGAGCAATGGGGATTTCGAGCTGTCGGACGAGATCTCCTTTCCGGTCGCCCGGCCCGAGGTCAAGACCTTCCTCGACTGGTTCGCCCGCCAGTACCATGCCAACTGCGGCGAGCCGCTGGTCGTCACCAGCCTCACCCGCCCCACCTCGCGCCAGCCGCACAACGCCTCCGAGATCTCGGTCCACCCGACCGGCATCGCCCTCGACCTGCGGCGCACCGATCGCTACGCCTGCCGGCTCTGGCTGGAGGCGAGCCTCTTAGACCTCGAGGGCAAGGGGGTCATCGAGGCGACGCGCGAGCGCTGGCCGGCGCACTACCACGTGGCGGTGTTCGGGCCCGAGCTCCAGAAGTACCTCGGCAGCCAGCCCGACGCGCCGAGCATCGACGTGAAGATCGCCGCCCTGGCCCAGGAGCCGCCGGCGGCGCGCGCCCGGCAGAATCGGACGTCGCATGCCCGCTACCACACCTATGCCACCGAGCGGACCGGCAGCACCGCCGTGGGCCGCGGCCGGGGCTCGCGCCGGCACGGCCGGACCGTCCGCGCCAAGAGCAGCGGCACGAGCTACCGGGTCGGCCGCGGCGACAATCTCTGGCGCATCGCCAAGAAGAACGGCACCAGCGTCGACGTGATCAAGCGCGCCAACGGCCTGCGCAGCAACGGCGACATCAAGCCCGGCCAGGTGCTGTCGATCCCCGGCAAGTAGTCTGCTTTTTTCGACCCAGCGAGATCTCGCGGCCCGGGGGCGACCCCGGGCCGTGGTGTTTTCAGGGGGTTCCGGGAAGGCCCGGCGCCAGAACCTCCGGCCGCACCCGGTAGGCCACGATCTTCCTCTCCAGACCCTTCAATTGAAAGTCGCCCAGCGATTCGGTGGGGATCGCTCCGGCGAGCAGGCGGTGGGTCTCGGGGCCTAAGACCACGTCGCCGGGGCGGGCGACGAAGGCCTCCAGGCGGGCGGCGACGTTGACGGTGTTGCCGAGCACGGTGTAGTCGACCCGCCGGCGGCTGCCGATGTCGCCCACCAGGACCGGCCCGCTGTTGACGGCGACCCGGACCCGCCAGGCCGGCAGGCCCAGGGCGGCGCGCTCCGCCCCCCAGGCGGCGAGCCGGCGCTGGATCTCGACCGCTGCCTGGACCGCCCGCAGGGCGTGGTCGGCCTGCGGCACGGGCGCGCCGAAGAAGGCCATGACGCAGTCGCCGATGAACTTGTCGAGGGTGCCGGAGACCTCGAAGATGGCCTCGACCGCGAGCGACAGGAAGGTGTCCAGGAGGTCCGCCACCGCCTCGGGTGCCGCCTTCTCGGAAAACGAGGTGAAGCCGACCAGGTCGGCGAAGAGCACCGAGGCCTCCGCCGACCGCGGCCGGCGCACGGCCAGCCGCTCCCCCGACTCCCCGGTTTCCGGTTCGTCCTCGCGCAGGACCTCCTCGATCACCGCCGGGGAGTGGTAGCGTTCCAGGCGGCTCCTCACCTGGCGTTCGCGGTCGGCCCGCCGGGCGTAGCGGATGCGCTCGACCGCCACCGCCACCGAGTTGGCGAGGGCGGTCAGGAAGTCGAGATCGCGCTCGGTGAAGGCGCCGACCTTGAACGGCGAGTCGAGCTGCACGACGCCGATGATGCTCTCCCCCGACCAGAGCGGCGCGCACATGGCGGCGCGGATCTGGTGCAGGCGGATCGACTCGCCGCCGGAGAGACGCTGGTCGGTCATCGCGTCATAGGTGACCAGGGCGACCCGCTGCCGCATGACCGCCTGGAGCATGGTGCGCGACACCGGCACCTCGCCCTGGGGCCGGCGCTGGATCCTCTCCTTGACCCGCGCCAGCTCGCAGAGGAGCTCTCCCGCCTCGTCGCGCAGCAGAATGAAGCCGCGCTCGACGGGCAGGGCCTCGAAGGCGATGTCGAGCATCCGGGAGAGCACTTCGTCGACCGTGTCGGCGGTGATGAGCACCTGCCCCAGGCGGGTGAGGAAGCCGAACATCCGGTTGGCGTAGCCGTCTCCGGCCTCCCCGGCCTCGACCCCACGACCGGCGACGGGCGCCGTCCCCGACCCCTCCTCCAACACCTTCGGCGACACCAGACCGTACTCTGCCGCGAAGGCGGCCAGGGGGCGGATGATCGTGGCGTTGGCGAGGCTCCCCAGACCCTCGGGCTCGGGGGGAGCCACGGTGCGGCCGGTCGGGAGGGGAAGCGGCGGCGCGGGGGCGGGCGCTTCAAGCTCGCCTTCCACGAGGAGCTCGAAGACCCCGATCCCCAGGTGGTCGCCGGGATCCAGGGGCGCGGTCTTGACCGGGACCCGGTTGACCTCGACCCCGTTGGTGCTCATGAGGTCGTGGACCGACCAGCCCTCCTCGCCCCGACGCAACTCGGCATGGTGGCGCGAGACCGAGACGTCCCCCAGGACGACATCGTTGTCGGCTCCCCGCCCGAGGCGCAGCCGCGTGCCGGAGAGCGCGACCGTGCGCTCTCGACCGTCGACGAGGAAACGTAGCCGAAGCATGGGATCGGACCTCCCGGCGATCATACCCGAGAGACGGGAGCCGGGGGGGAGAGCTACTTCTTGAGCCCGATCTCCCGCAACCTCTCCTCCAGGAACTCGCCGGCGGTGATGGGCGGAAACTTGGCGGGATGGCCGGGCGAGACGAAGCGCTCCATGACGTCCAACGGGCAGGCCGAGTAGGGATGGACGAAGAAGGGCATGGAGTAGCGCTCGCGCGCCTCGCCGGAGGGCGGGTTGACCACCCGGTGGGTAGTCGCCGGGACGACCTCGTTGGTGGCGCGCGACAGCATGTCACCGGCGTCGACGACGATCTGCCCCTCGCCGGCCTGGACCGGCAGCCAGGTGCCGTCCCGGGAGAGGATCTCCAACCCCGAGTCGGTCGCCTCGCAGAGCAGGGTGATGAGGTTGATGTCCTCGTGCGCCGCCGCCCGCACCGAGTGGGGGTCCACTCCGCCGGGCACTGCAGGATAGTGGATGATGCGCAGGATGCTGTTGCCGTTCTGCATCATCGAGGCGAAGGTCTCGCGCGGCAGAGAGAAATGCTCGGCCAGGGCTTCCAGGAGGACCGCGGCGCAGGCTTCGAGCCGGCGGTAGAGCTCGCGGGTCGACGTTTCGAGATCGGGGATCTCCTCCGGCCAGACGTTCGGCGGATAGCTCTCGCGCGCCGGATGGCCCGCGGGGAGCCCTTCGGCCGCCTCGGGCACCTGGCCGACGTGCCAGAACTCCTTCAAATCCGGATGCGGGTTGTTCTTGGCGTGCTCGACGCCGAACGAGGTGTAGCCGCGGGCCCCGCCCACTCCCACGACGTAGCGCTTCTTGGCCGCCTCGGGCAGCTCGAAGAACTGCTTCCAGAGGTCGTAGGTGCGGCGGATCAGGCCGCGGTCGATACCGTGGCCCGAGACGTTCAGGAACCCGAACTCCTGGAGGCCCTCGCCCAGGGTCCGGATGACGGCCGTTTTGGTACGGCCGTCGCCCGAGGTGTAGTCCGCGAGGTCGATCGATGGGATGGTCTGGAGCTGGGTCATGTTTTCGCTCTCCGGAAGAGGTCCGCCGCAAGTTCGGGCGAATCCTATCAGCCCGGAGGAGCCCTGGCACACCCCGTGCTATCGTCCCCCCGGGCGGGTGACTGAATGCTGCGGCGAATCCTCGACAAGCAACAGGACGTGCTCCTCGCCGAGGAACGCCGGCTCTTGGGGGAGCTCGCCGTCGCCCTGGCGCGTTTCGACGCCGCGGCCGAGGATCAGCTGGCGCTGGAGCGCTCGGTCCGCCAGCTGGACGAGCTCTTCCTCCTCGTCGTGGCCGGCGAGTTCAACGCCGGCAAGAGCGCCTTCGTCAATGCTCTCCTGGGCTCCCGGGTCCTGGAGGAGGGGGTCACCCCGACCACCACCCGGGTCCAGATCGTGAAGTACGGCGCGACGGTCGGCCGCACCACGACCGAAGCCGCTCTCGACGTGGTGACCGCCCCCGTCGATCTCCTTTCCGAGATCAACATCGTCGACACTCCGGGCACCAACGCCATCCAGCGCGAGCACGAGGCGATCACCCGGGAGTTCGTGCCGCGCTCAGACCTGGTCCTCTTCGTCACCTCGGCCGACCGCCCGTTCACCGAGAGCGAGCGCGCCTTCCTCCAGGGCATCCGCGAGTGGGGCAAGAAGATCGTCCTGGTGATCAACAAGATCGACATCCTGGAGCGTCCCGAGGAGCTGGAAACGGTGCGCGCCTTCGTCGCCGACAACGGCCGCACCCTCCTGGGCGCCGAGCCAGAGGTCTTCGCCGTCTCGGCCAGGAAGGCGCTCCGCGCCAAGGAGAACGGCGACGCCGCCCTCCTCGCCGAGAGCCGTTTCGAGCCGCTCGAAAAGGCGATCGTCACGACGCTCGACGAGCGCGAGCGGGTGCGCTTGAAGCTCCTGAACCCGCTGGGGGTGGGGGCGCGCCTTGCCGCGCGAACCCTGGACGTCGTCTCCGGCCGGCTCGGCCTGCTCGACGAGGACGTGCGGACGCTCACCGACATCGAGCGCCAGCTCGCCCTCTATAAAGAGGACATGGAGCGCGAGTTCCGCCTCCGCCTCTCGGACGTCGACCGGGTGCTCGGCGAGTTCGAGAACCGCGGCATGGCATTCTTCGACGACACCGTGCGCCTCGCCCGTTTCGTCGACCTCCTGAACCGCGACCGGATGAAAGCCGAGTTCGAGCACCGGGTGGTGGCCGACGTGCCGCAGGCGATCGAACGGCGGGTGCAGGAGGTCATCGACTGGCTGGTCGCCGCTGACCTGAAGCAGTGGCAGGCGGTCCACGACCACCTCGCCCAGCGCCGCGCCCAGCACGCCGACCGCATCGTGGGCCGTGGCGGCGCGACCTTCGACTACGACCGGAACCGTCTCCTCGACAGCGTCGGCAGGGAGGCCCAGCGGTCAGTCGAAACCTACGACAAGGACGCCGAGTCGACCCGCCTCGCCGAGTCGGTGCGGGCGGCGGTGGCGGGGACCGCCCTGGTGGGGGTCGGCGCGATCGGCCTGGGCGCCGTCCTCACCCACATCGCGGTGACCGCCGCAGCGGACGTGACCGGCATCCTGGCCGCCGGCATGGTCGCCGCTCTCGGCCTCCTCATCCTCCCCCATCGCCGGCAGAAGGCAAAGGCCGAGCTCAAGGCGAAGATCGAAGATCTGCGCAGCCGATTGATGACCGCCCTCACCGGTCAGTTCGAGCGCGAGATCACCCGTAGCCTCTCCCGGATCGACGACGCCGTCGCCCCCTACACCCGCTTCGTCCGCGCCGAACGTGACCACCTGACCCGGACGCGGGACGAGGTCCAGACGATCGGCCAGGATCTGGCCCGGCTCAAGGTGCAGGTCGAGGCGCTGTAGCGCTTCTCTCCTGTCCTACTCGATCCTCCTCCACTGCTCGAACGTGGCAACAGGAACCGCCCGGTCCCCAAGATCCACGCCCAAGGTTGTCCCAGCTAGCGGTGGCACGCCGATTTCAATCGGCTTGCCATAGCGAAAAACGGTCATCGTCACGGGCTGCTTGCCGAGCCGTTCGTACTCGGCCCAGAGCGCGTTCTTCAAGGCGAGAAGAGCCGCGTCGGGTTTTCCTCCCTTCGACCGCTCGGCCTCCCAAGCCTTGGGGAACCACCAGTTTCCATACCGCCACAGGATGTCGCCTGCATGGACACCAGCCCCCGCGAAAGACTGCTTGATGTCGGTGATCTGCCTAAGGAAGATGATAGAAACAAAGGCATCTGGTCCGAGCGAGGTCAGTTCTCGCTTCTGGACATCAAAATACCGTGTCGTGCCTTTGGGGGTCCCAGGAGTGTATTCCATTCGGTGATAACCCGAGGGGCCGGCGACCGGAGAGCCGTCTGGTCCGAACCAGGCTTCGGCCAACAGAGTGCCGCGGTCGCCCCAATGGCGGCGAACCTCGGCATACCCCTCCGGGCCGGTGATCAGCGCGCCGTCGGCGCCGTGATACGACTCGATCGTGTCTCCGCGCTTCCGGGAATCTGTCTTCCTGATAGCGAAACCCAGCAGGGGGTTGAACACGCGTTTGCCATCTGGCCCGTACTGGACGTATTCCACTTGACCATCGACGCTATAGATTGCTCCGCCCTTACTGCCGTCTGCGCGTAGTCGAGTGACCTTGGTCTCGCGTCCGCGTTCGTCAAACTCGTGGAGGACGAGATGATCACCGTCCTTGCCATCCACAGGCTCACGATCAAGGCCGAACTTCTGCGATCGGATTTGCTGGCGCTTGTCGTTATAGGCGTAAAGATTCTCGTGGACGCCATATCTATCTACTGCGGGCTGGTCCTTTGCGTCGAGGTAGACAAGTTCCGTGCGTAGCCCGCGCGTATCGTAGGCATACTTAACGTAGTGGACACCTTGCGGTCCATTTGTGGGGTTCCCGTCCTTGTCGAACCAGCGCGTGCCCAGCTCTTCGCCGTAGTTACCGTAATTTGATGCGATTCGACTAAAGCCATCGGAGTTGTTGGCCGGTTGGCCAGCCACATCGAAATATTCTATGCTGAGTGAATTCCGAAATCGGTCGAAGCTTTCGGCGACGCGGTGGACGTCATCGCCCCTGCCCTTATCGGCTCCGGGGTTGCCGTCAATACCGAAAAAGGTCCGCTCGACCACGTTGCCGTCCCTGTCGTATTTTTTATTTCGGAGGTGGTAGCCTCCGTCGGCAATGGCGACCGGCTTGCCGACGATGTCGAAGAACCGCTCTTCGATGGGCTGCCCGAGATCATCGTTGACCCTCTCCCAGCGGTGGGCGCCCAGATCCGTCGAGGTGGCCGGTTTGCCTTTATCATCGAATTTGGTGGTTACGGACAGGAACCCCCGTTCGTCATATTCGAGCCGATAGCTATGCCACCCATCCCCCGCCATGGGCTTTCCGTCGGCGCCAAAATAAGCGACCGACTCGGCGCGATTGTTCCGGTCGAATGTCACCCGCTGTTCGTGGGCAGGAAAATCAAAGAAAAACTCTCCGGCTACGATGGGCTCGTTCGCCGTGCCATAGAGCTTCGTGCTCACGGCATTGCCGCTATCGTCGTACTCCGCGGTGACTCGGTGCGCGCCCGTCTCATCCGCGTCGATGACCGGCTCATCGGTCAGGCCGAAGTATCTCCACTCGACCCCGCGGCCCCACTTATCGTACCGCGTGCTTAGCCGGTGGTAACCCTTGGCCAGGGTCGGTTCTCCCCTCGCATCAAGGGCTCGCTCGTCGACGACATTCCCATCCTTGTCGTATCTGAATTCTTGGCTGGCTCTGCCATCCTTGTCGTTCATCGGCTTGCCGGCCTCGTTCACGGACGTGACCCGAACCGGTCGGCCTTCCTTGTCATATTTTGATCGCTGTCCATAAGTAGCATCCGGCCCGGGCATGGCGAGGCCGGCGCGATTTGTGTAGCGCTCCTCGACTGAGAAACCGTGCTCGTCATATTTGAATTCGACGAACTCGGCGATGCTGTGCCCCTGAGGTTGGGGATAGCCGTCTGGCCCCAGATACGTGGCCTTTGCCGCCTTGAGGCGGATGCCGGCGGGCTCCGCGTGCGGCGAGTAGACAAGACCCCAGACCACCTGATTGGAACGATTCCACGCGATCTCGTAAACCAAACGTTTCTTACTGTCGTAAACGAATTCGTAGCGGGATTCCTTCTCCCGCGAGTCCGACGAGGAAGCCTTGGCATCGCTCAGATAGGTCGTGGTGCCGTAATTTGGCGTGGGCTGGCCATTGGCGTCAATCACTTCGACCATCTGTACGTCGCCGAACCATCCTTGACGTTTCAGCCGCTGCGTCCTGGACCGGTGGGCCACCGCAGAGCTCGGAAGCGGCCCCACCGGATACATCACCCCCCACCTGCTCGTGACGTCTCTGCAGTAGGAGTAGTCCGGCTTCACCCAGCCGAAGTAGTAGAAGCCGATTGCGCAGAGCAGAAGAGCCGCGACGCCTGCCACCGCCCAAGTGCGCTGGCGTGTCCGATGCAGTTTCGCCTGGTACTCCGCTTCCCGCCGCTGGTCACAGCTCTTCTGGGCGATGCGGGTGAGCAGATCGTGGGAGAGCTCGACGTGGGTGGTGCCCAGCCGATCCTCGAAACGCAAGAGGCGGCGGTCCACCAGGCTTTCCAGGTCGGTCTTGGGAACACCCTCCCGCTGCGCCTCCGCCAGCGGCACGGTGCCGCGAAAGCCCGATGCGGTGAGCAGCCGGTCCTCGACGAACCACCGCGTCTTCGGGTCCAGCCCCTTGAAACTGCGTTCGTACATGGCATCCAGGATGTTGCCCCGTTCCGTCGCCACGAGGTCGGAGCCGATCTCATCCCGGCCCAGCTCCTCCATGCGCTGGAACAGCTCGTGGCACATCACGCTCAGGTAGGCGGGCTCGACCTCGGCGCCGGGGGCAGAGGCCGACGTGGACGGTCCAGGCGTTCCGCTCTCGCCGGCGACCGCGTCCACGATCGCCCCTACGACGGCTTCCGAAACCCAATCGCTGCCCGCCAGGCGGACGACCTCGATACCGCGTTTGCGATCCAAGGGGGCCAGCGCGAAACGGTTGCGCATGACGGAGGGCAGGATCTCCCGCAACGAATCGAGCTTGGGCACGAAATCCTCCCGCAGGGAGAGGACCATCCGATAATTCTGCGCCTGCGTGTCGAACGCCAGCCGTTCGGCGGTCTCCCCGAGGCGACGTTCGACGGTCTGGGGCATCCGGTTTTCGGCCAGATCGGCGAGCTCCATGCGGAGCTCTTCCATGTACGGACCCTGCCGGGCCAGGGTGAACAGCTCTTCGAACTGGTCGAGGATGAGCACCGGGACGACCGGATCGTTGCGCTGTCCCCAAAATCGGTGCGCATGGAAAAACTCCCACAGCGTTTCCCGCCGATCCACCGGGTACGACGTCAGGCTGGACTCGTCCGCCTGCTCCACGTCGATGCCCGTCTCTGCGGCGGCCGCGAGGGTCGCTTCGAGGATTTGGCGGCCGGGAGGCGGAGCGGACGCCGCGTAGCTCAGACGTACGGTGATCGGGAGGAACCCTTCCTGGCGGAGGCGAGGGATCACACCCGCACGCAGGAGCGACGTCTTGCCCAATCCGGACCGGGCGAAAAGCACGCTCAACGTGTCGCGCCTTATGAGCCGGAGAAACTCTTCCGTTTCCTGGCTCCGGCCGAAGAAGAGCTTCTGGTCCTCCTCGGTATAGAAGTGCAGACCTTTCCAGGGGTTGGCGTCTCGCGGCGGGGTCGGTGACGATGCGTCGAGGAGGAGCGGCGCCGGCATCGCTACGCTCATCTGTTGGCTCCTGCAGGCACGCGAAAACGCCGAATGCCACGGGTCAAGAGATCGAGGAGCGCCGGCGGAAGCTTGCCATCGTCAAAGCGAGTCCAGTTCACCTGGTCACGGAACGGGCGGTCGATGAAGTCCGCGCCCATGGGCGTACTATCCACCACCACCGGTTGCAAGAAATTGGCTCCTGTGAAGCGCTCCAAGTTTTCATCCACGGCCCATTTCCATTCCTTCAACACGAAGCGCCCCGGCCGGTCGGAGCTCTCGAGGTCCAGCGCGCGCGAAATGATCGCAAGGAAGAACGATGCCCTCTTGATGTTGTCGTGAATCACCTCCTGGAACTCGGCGCCGGGTTCGAGGCCGCTCGCGTCCATCCAGGTGTCGACGCCTGCCGCTTCGAGCTGCATCCGGATGGCTTCTGCCGCGTCACCATCCTCTCTCGCATAGCTGATGAACACGGCGCCGGGTTTGCTCTCGGTGGTTTTGGGCTCGGCTCTGTCGGCGACCGCCAGCCCAGGCTCTAGCGACTGCCGGGCCTTCCATCGCCGGTTTAACTCCGCCACGAAATCCACCGGCGACTGCGGCGGCAGCAGGTGGGCCTTCCGGCGCTTCAAAAAGTCGCGCAGACCGCTCAGATGGCCACCGCTCACGTACCACACCGCGATCTGCGCATCCGGCTTTTGCGTCAGCGCGTTGACGAAGAAGCGTCCCAACCAATCGGGGAAGTCGCAGCCGAGGAGCAGGATCGTCTTGCCGCGGAGAAAATCGTACAGCCGCTGCGGCGCATACTCCTTGTTGATCAAGGCCCAGCTGAATTCGATCAACATGTCCTCGGTCACCGCAAATTTACCGGGATTCTGGCAGGTTGCGCCGAAGAGGTGGAACACGGTCGGAATTTTCCCCGGAACGAAGTCTTTGGGCAGGTCGTTGCTGACGGAGTTGCCGTCCCGGGTGAACACGATCTGCCGCGGCGCCTCCAGCGGCCCCCGGTCTGCGGCGATCGCGGCCTCCATGAGGTGGTCGATGGTCGTCGTGACGAGGAGCGGGAAATCGCGGATTTCGGCCAGCTGGCGCAGGGATGCGGGCAGGGGCCACTCCGGGCGGCGGATGACCTCATCCATGTCGTACTCGAGGTCGCCGGGTTCGCAGCTCACGCTCAGATCGTTGGCGATCCGATAGAGCAGCGGGGTCTCCTGAGGACCTTCCGGTACCGCGATCTCTCGCCGCTGCGCCAGGGCCTGACCCCAGAGATCGTAGAGCCGCGCCGCTGGCTGTTCGGCCCAGGGAACACAGAGCAACTCGGCGCCGGTGACCGGAACCACCAACCTGGCGGCCATCAGGTTGAGCAACTTTTCCCAGTCGCGCTCGGTCAACGGGTTGGGTGCAGGGGAGGGGGAGGAGACGGAAACGGGCGGCGGTGAGTCCATACCGGTGTCGCTCATAGACGCTTCCTCCTGTCACCGAAGGCGGCACTGCCTCCGCAAGACCAGAGAGGCTCAGGCTCCTGAATTGCGATTTCGTGTCGGCGAGTATACCGCAATGGCCCGGGGAGCACGCGGCCGGGGCCTAGGCCGGGCAGGGCCGGGATAGAATCCCCGGGTGCCCACCCAAGTTCCCGTTTCCCCCTCGCCGCCCCCAAAGCGCCCGGGTACCCTCCAGAGCCTCGGCCGGGCGATGACCTCGTGGCGTACCGCCTCGGTCACCCTGCTCTCCTTCTCTTCCGGCCTCCCCTACGCCCTCGTCTTGACCGCCATCCCCGACTGGATGCGGCGGATCGGCATGGACATCCGGGTGGTCGGGCTCATCACCCTGGCGCAGGCGCCGTGGACCTTCAAGTTCCTCTGGTCGCCGTTCATGGACCGCTTCGTCCCCCCCTGGCTGGGGCGGCGGCGGGGCTGGGCCTCGATCGCCCAGGTGGCGCTCTTCGCCCTCACCCTCTGTCTCGCCGGGGTGGGCAGCCATCCAGACACCCCCTGGGTGGTCGCCGCCCTCGCCTTCGCCATCGCCTTTGCCGGCGCCAGCCAGGACATCGCGATCGACGCCTACGCCGTCGACGTCCTGGAGCCCGAGGAGCAGGCGGTGGCGGTGGGGGCGCGCAACGCCGTCTACCGGAGCGCCATGTACGTCGTGGGCGGACTCGGGATCACCCTCGCCGGCCGCTACTCCTGGCCGCTGGTCAACGCCGGCCTCGCCTGTCTCTACCTGCCGGCGCTCCTCGTCACCTGGAAGGCGCCCGAGCCGCGCGAGACGATCGCCGCTCCGCGCTCGCTCCGCGAGGCGGCCTGGTACCCGCTGGTGGGGTTCCTGTCGCGCCACCGGGCGCTCGCCATCCTCGGCTTCCTCCTCCTCTACAAGCTGGCCGACAACCTCGCCCAGGCCCTGCAGCGCCCGTTCCTCGTCGACATGGGCTACAGCGACTTCGACCGCGGCGTGGCGCTCGCCACGGTGGGCCTCTTCGGCAGCCTCGTCGGGGTCTTCGCCGGCGGCGTGCTGACCGAGGTGATCGGGCTCGGCCGGGCGCTCTGGATCTTCGGCTTCCTGCAGACCTTCGCCAGCCTGGGCTACGTGATGCTCGCCGCCAGGGGCGGGGTCCACCGGCCGCTCATGTACGGGGCGATCGGATTCGAGGTCCTCTCCGCCGGATTGGGGAGCGGCGCCTTCTCGGTGCTCCTCCTGCGCCTCACCCAGAAGCGCTTCTCGGCCACCCAGTACGCCCTCTTCTCCAGCCTCTTCGGCCTGCCCCGCCTGATCGCCGGGCCGGTCTGCGGCTTCGCCGTCTACGCCGTCGGCTGGTACACGTTCTTCTGGTTCACCATTCTCGCCGGCATCCCGGGAATGATCATGCTCGCCCGCTTCGTGCCCTTCGGAGCGCGGGAGCCGGTCTTCACCCTCGACCGGCCGGAGGTGCTGGAACCGCTCTCGACCGCCCAACTCGTCCGCCGCGGCCTCCTGGGCGCGGTGGTGGGGCTGGTGGTCGCGGCTTTCGTCGCCGCGCTCCTCCCGGCGCTCAAGATGGCCAAGGACCACCCCGGCACGTCCCTCGATCTCGCGACGCCCTTCGCCGCCCTGGCCCATCCCCAGGGCTCCGGCTGGCTGATCCTCCTGGGGATCGTCGTCTTCGCCACCGTCTGCGGCCTCTTCACCGCCGCCGTGGCGGCCGCCCGGCACGGGCAGGGGGAGCCCATGGCGGCTTGAGGCGCACTCTCCTTTGTAATACTGTCTAAAATGGCAGGCACCCCCATGGACCTCTCCCGCCTCCTCTCCATCGCCCGCGGCGCCGAGCCGGCCGACCTGGTGCTCCAGAACGTCCGACTGGTCAACGTGCTCTCGGGGGAGGTCTACCCGACCGCGATCGCCATCGCCGGCGAGCGGGTGGCGGGGCTGGGGGACGGCTACGCCGGGAAACGCACGATCGACCTCGAAGGGCGCTACGTCGGCCCCGGGCTGATCGATGCCCACGTCCACATCGAGAGCTCGCTCGTCCCCCCTGCCGAGTTCGCCCGCGCCGTGGTGCCGCACGGGGTGACGACGGTGGTGACCGACCCGCACGAGATCGGCAACGTCGTAGGTCTCGCCGGCATCCGCTTCATGCTGGAGGACGCCCGCCGGGCGCCGCTCTCGGTCTACGTCAACGCCCCCTCCTGCGTGCCGGCGACCGATCTCGAAACCTCGGGGGCGCGGCTGGACGCCGCCGATCTCGCCTCGCTCCTGGGCGAGCCGGGGCTCCTGGGGCTCGCCGAGGTGATGAGCTTCCCCGCCGTCGTGGCGGGGGACGAGGCGGTGCTCGCCAAGCTCCGGGTCTTTCGCGGCGCGGTGATCGACGGCCACTGCCCCGGCCTCACCGGGCCGGCGCTCCAGGCCTATGCCGCGGCCGGCATCTCCTCGGACCACGAGTGCATGACCCCCGAGGAGGCACGCGAGAAGCTGCGGGCCGGCCTGACCCTTTTCCTCCGCGAGGCGACCAACGCCCGGAACCTCGCCGCCCTGCTGCCGGTCGTCACCCCGGCCAACGAGTCGCACATCTGCTTCTGTACCGACGACCGCCAGCCCGACGACCTCCTGGGAGAGGGCTCGATCGACCACATGATCCGCCTGGCCATCGCCCGCGGGGTCGATCCGGTGACCGCGATCCGCCTGGGCAGCCTGAACGCCGCCCGGCACTACCGGCTGGACGACCGGGGAGCCGTGGTCCCCGGCCGGCGGGCCGACCTCATGGTCTTCTCGGACCTCTCCTCGCCGCGGGCCGAAAGGGTCTTCCGCGGCGGTGTGGAGGTAGCGCGCGACGGCCGGATGCTGGCCGACCGGGAAGACGCGGCCCCGGTCCCCTTCGGCGGTTTCGGCAATACCGTTCACCTCGACCCGGCGCGGCTCGATTTCGCGATCCCGGCGCGCGGCCGCAAGCTGCGGGCGATCGGCATCGTCCCCGACCAGCTGCTGACCGAGAGACTGGTGGTCGAGGCGAAGATCGAGGACGGCCGGGCGGTCGCCGATCCCCGGCGCGACCTCCTGAAGATCGCCGTCGTCGAACGCCACCGCACCTCGGGCAAGACCGGGCTCGGCTTCGTGCGCGGGGTGGGCCTCTCCCACGGGGCGATCGCCGGCACGGTGGCCCACGATCACCACAACCTGGTGGTCGTCGGAGCGGACGACCGCTCGATGCGCACCGCCGCCACCGCCCTGGCGGAAGCCGGCGGCGGCCTTGTCGCGGCCGAGGGCGAGCGGGTCCTCGCCCTCCTCCCCCTCCCCATCGCCGGCCTCATGTCCGACCGCCCGATCGAGGAGGTGCAGGGCGGCATGCGCGACCTCCTGGCCGCCGCCCGCCGCCTGGGCGCCCGCCTGCGCGACCCCTTCATGGCGATGAGCTTCCTGGGCCTGGAGGTCATCCCGGCGCTCAAGATCACCGACTTCGGGTTGATCGACGTGGCGAAGATGGAGGTCGTGCCGCTGTTCGTGGACGGCGAGTAGGGGGCGTGCAGGGGGAGCCCCGCTCTCGGTTGGGGCCGCTCGGCCGCAAAAGGGGCGTGCCGAAACCCGCGAGCCGGATCCCGGCCTTCCAGTTCCCTGCTTCTGCTCTCGATGGCCCTGCTTCTGTCGCCGGATGCCCCACTTTTCTCCAGATCCCCCCATTCCCGGGACCTGGCAGTGGAGGTTTCGCTAGAATGAGGCACAAACGGAGGAGCGCTCGTGGGCAAGCCGGTCTCCCGACCCGGACAGGGCTGGGTCGCCATCGCGGTGGTCGTCTTTCTGGTCCTCGCCACATTAGCGGACATCTCCGGGTCAGTGGACCTCTGGAACAAGATGATCGCCTGGGGAAACGCGAGGCTCGGGCTGGAGTCCGAGAGCCTGTTCATCCGATATCACGGTGCGTTCTTCGTCCTCTTCGTGCTGGCCGTTACGGCTCTCCTCCTGCAAGTCCAGAGGTGGGCCGGGAGGAGCGGCGCCGAAGACGGGGGCCGCCAGGGCGAGCGGGCGCTACGCTGGGAGAAAAAGGCTCGGGACGAGTATGTAGAGTGGCTGAGCCAGGAAGTCAAGCAGCGCATCAAGGGTTCGATCCATCATGCCCGCGAGCTCGACCTGGGGCTCGACGAGAGCCCCTCCGCCGTGGAACCCTGGCATTACGTCGCACCCGACCCCGACGGCGGAAGCCGGGTTTTCGTCACTTTCAAGGAGGCGTTCGAGCATTTCCAGGGGCGCGTCCTCCTCCTCGGCGCACCGGGCTCGGGCAAGTCAACGACTTTGCTCTTCGCTGCGCGCTACCTGCTCGCCGGCGCCCGGGACGACCTCGAGGCTCCCATCCCGGTCCTCTTGAATCTCTCGAGCTTTCGGGACGCCGGCGAGATCAACCGGCGGCGTCTCTTCCGCCGGGCTACGGGAGATCCTCGCGAGGACCTCGCCTTCGATCGCTGGCTCATCGAGCAACTCGCCCGCCTCTCCGTGCCCGGCCGCGAGATCGCCACCCGCTGGGTCGAGGAAGGGCGGATCGCTCTACTCCTCGACGGCCTGGACGAGGTACACGAGGATGCGCAGTCGCGGCTATTGAAGGCCCTCGACCAGTCCTATTTGAAGCGCTTCTTCTTCGTGCCGGTCATCGTCTGCAGCCGGTTGCTGGAGTACCAGCGTCTTGCCGACCGCCAGGCTCACCGGCTGGGCCTCAAGGGGGCCGTCACCCTCCAACCCCTGGACCGCAACCAGATCCGCGCCTATCTGGAGGCGGCGGCAGCGGGCGATCTGGCGGAGGCCCTGGTCGGTGATGAGCAGTTCTACGAGCTGGCGACGACGCCGCTTACCCTGAGCATGATGACCCTGGCCTACCCCCGTCTCCCGCCGACAGAGATCCCAGCGGGGCTGCCGCTCACCGAGCGCCGCGGTCAGCTGTTCGACGCCTATGTCGATCGCATGATGCAGCGCGTGGCGCACCGCCGGACCGGCAAGCCGTTCGACCCCAACCCAGCGCTCGACGAACCGACCGGATACAGCCGCGGACAAGTCGACCGAATCCTCGGCTGGTTCGCCGTGCGGCTGAGCGAGAGAGCGCTGACCAGCTTCTCGCTGGAAAGGCTGGTCCACTTGCTGAAGCCGCCGCCCACGAAGTCTTGGAAGGCGGCGGAGCGCGGCCCATTCCTGACCGACTTCCTGCTGGCCAACCTCATTGTGACAGCGCTGGTCTCGGCGGCGGTCGCGGCACTCGTGGGGTACTGCTCAATGCGCCTTGGTTGGACCAAGCCTCTCCTCCTGCCCCTCAGCCTGGCTGCGCTGGTGGGCCCGCTTCTCCATCTATGGGAATCGGGTGCCGAGCGGTCTCAGGGTGATCTGGGTTGCTGGCTGTCCGTAAGCCTGTGGTTGGGTTGGTATCTCTTCAGTTATGCAACACTGGTCTCCGCCATCGCGTGGCTGTTGCCTTGGAAACTACCGGGGCCTGCTGTCGGGGCTGTTCTACTCGCTCTTTTCGTGGTCTTCGGCTCTCAGAGATACTTATGGTTCCGGATCGGACCCGGCCTTCTCGCCGGCGGCCTCAGCGGTGCTCTCGCCGGGCTGGTGGCGGCGGCCATGGGCCGTCTCGATCTGGTCGCCTGGAGTCTGCCGGCGATCCTTGCCATCGGCGTGCTGGCCTGCTTCCAGAAAGACAGCGACCTCGCCAGAGAGCATGCCCCCTGGTACTGGAGCCTCGGCCTGGCGTTTGCCGCCGGACTCCTCGGCATCGGCCAGATCGGCATCTGGTTGTGCGGGGTTCCAGGCCCGGTCCGGACGGTCGCCTTCGGCGCCGGCCTTCTCTCGTTGGTCTTTCCCGGCAGAGGCTTCGGCGAGAGGGGCCTGCTCACTCTCTGCGCACGTGCCGTCCTGGTGGCGCGAGGCTCCCTTCCGGTCCGCACGCGCCGGTTCCTAGGCTACGCGGTCGAGGCCATGCTGCTCAAACGGGTCGGCCACGAGTACGAGTTCGTCCATCGCCTGCTGCGCGACCACTTCGCCATCCGGGAGTTGCGGCCGCTGCTCAAGGACGAGCGCGGCCGAATCCGTCTGCAGGTCCTCGAACATCTCTCCTATCAAGGTAATGCGAGCTTCGATGCGCTCGCGGAACTGGCCCGTCACAGAGACCGGGCGGTGCGGGTGGCTGCGGTCGAGGGCCTCGGCCGGCTGCCGACTCCCGAGGTCGGCCCACTACTCGGAAACCTGCTGCAGACGGAGTCTGACGCCGGTGTCCGGCGTCAAGCCGTGGAGAGTCTGGGGGCGCTCAGTTGGAAGGAGAGTGGGGCCGCGCTGTGGGCTGCCCGGTGGGACCCTGATCCTGCCGTCCGGCTGGCGGTGGTCCGGGTGGCGGCAAGGATCAGCGAGCCAAACGAGCCTCGCCTGCTGTGGAGCGCTCTGTGGGATGAGGACGGATCTGTCGCGCAGGCTGCGGCGGATGCGCTCGGCGACGTCCCTCTGGCGATGGCGAAGCTCGAGGTGAGCTCCCTGGCCGACGAGCGGCGTCTGGTGGAGCGGCTCCCCACCCTTCTGGCGGACGAGTCCGACCGCGTTCGTGGAACCGCCGCCCGGCTGCTCGGGTTCTTCGGCAGCGAGAAGGATATCGAGTTGTTGTGCAATGCCTGCTGGGATCCCTCGAAGCGTGTGCGACAAGTTGCATCCTGCGCTCTCGGAGAAATCCGGACCAGGTGGCGGAAAGGAGACTCGGTCTCTCCCGTAGACTGGCCGTCCGTGGAACGAGGCCTCATACACGTTCTCAAAGATCGATCTTCCGCGCTGCGAGAAAGCGCCGCCTCAGACCTCCGCCATTTCGCAGGCGCTGCCAGCCTGGATGCCCTTCTCGGCGCCCTAGCCGATCCCGAGGAGCGGGTCCGGGATGCGGCAGCCCGCTCCCTCCGTGAACGGAAGGGGGAGCTGGTCCCGCAACGCCTGCTCGGGCTGCTCACCGGCCGGCGTCTGGGTGGGGTCCTGAGCGCCGTGCAAGTCCTGGAAGTGCTGCCGGCCGATGGACTGCGGGCAGAGTTCCTTGCTTGGCTGGAGCAGGGCAGCCGGCGGCAGAAGCGAGGGGCGGCCCTCGCTTTGGGGGCGCTGAGAGTGCCGGAGGCGGCGCCCGGCCTGCATAGACTCGCGGCATCGCGGAAAGAAAGGATGCGCAGGCAGATCGCCGAATGGCTCCGGTTGGAGACCGTCGACCTCGGGACGGTCGCTGCCGCGGCGCTCCTCGGTGTAGAGTGGACGAGGGCCGTCGAGCCGCAGGCGTCTCGGATCGACCGTCTCCTTCGATCCCTGCGGCGCCTCATGGCTAAGGTGCATGGACGACGGAGTCATGACGCCATCGGGAAGCTCAAAAAACGAGACCTGATCCCTCGGCCTCCCTCCGACCAGCGCCTTCTGAGCTCCTACAGGCGGAGGCTGCTGGAGGAGCCCAGGCCTGGCGAACCTCCAGCTTTCTGGTTGACGCGAAAATCTGTGCCCCGGTGAGCTCCCGGCAGATTGCTCACCAGGGGAGAGGCTTACGACGAAGTGGTAGGCCGGTCGCTCGACGCGCGGGTTCTCCTCCGCATGGGCGCGCATCAGCCGGCCGGCGAGAGCCGAAGTCTGAGATGCCGTAGCGTACCGGCGGCGGGAGCGGGAGGTGGTTTGGCTGGAGGGGCGGGTGAAGCGCGGGCCGCCCCCTCCTGGCCTCCCCCCTGATCCAACCGCCTCCCGCCCAGGGGGGAGGGACCCACCGCCCGACCCCGCTCGGAGCCAAAGTTAGCGCGGAGCCCCGCGGGACGCCATCGAGTCCGGCGGCAGGTCGTCGGCTACCTGCGCAACTACGACCCCGAGCTTCTACCTGCCTTCGGCGCCGGCGACCCCGCCATCGCCGGCGGGTACAGATCGGTCCGGATCTGCCGGCGAGCCCTCCGGGAGCACCCCGAACCTCGGAAAAGTCCGCCGGAATCCCTCCAAAGTCCTCGGGAACCTGTGGAAAGTCCTCGACAACCCGTGAAAAGTCTTCCAGAACCCCTCCGGGTCGACTTTCCACACCTCCGGGTCGACTTTTGATCCGTCCGGCTCGACTTCTGACGCGTGCGGGTCGACTTTTCATCCGTCCGGGTCGACTTTCCATCCATGGAAAGTAACTTTCCACGTCTCCGGGAAGACTTTTCATGCGTGGTATTTTACTTTCCATGCATGCAGCTCGACTTTTCGGGCGTGGAAAGTGACTTTCCTCGCTTCCGGAAAGACTTTCCACGGTTTTTGAAGCTCCCGGAGGGCTTCTGGAAGCGTCCGGAGAGTTTCTGGAAGCGCCCGGAGGGGGTTGGGAACCTCCCGGAGAGGTCCTGGAAGCGTCTGGAGGGACTCGGGAAGCCCCCGGAGACCGTCCGGAATCTCCCGGAGAGGCTCTGGACGACTTTCCACGGGTGCCGGAAGACTTTTCAGAGGTCCCGGAGGCTTCCGGAGAGGTTTTGGAAGCTCCCGGAGGTCTCCCGGAGGACTTCCTCGGGTTTTGTGGCGCCCTCCTCACCGTCCCGGACCGCGCGGCGACCGCCGCTCCTCCGGCCGGGACGGCCTCCCCGGCCGCTCTCTCGGCTCCGGGCTCCCACCGAGAGCCGGCGGGGCGACTCCGATCGAGATCGTACGCAGGCCGCCGCCGGCGACCGTGGACGTCCGGGAGGGGGCGGAGATCGACTCGATCCGCCAGTGCAGGGTGATCGTGTAGCGACCGGCATGGCGGGGAGTGCCGAGGTTTTCGAGCCTCCAGAGAAACTCGCACCCGCCCTCCAGGGCGCCGGGCAGGCTGTCGAAGATCGGCAGGGTCGCCGCCGAGGCCAGAGAGCCGTCGCGGCAGGCGCCGCCGCGCGGGTTCCGGGCCTTCCAGGAGAGCCGGGCGCCGGGGGGAGACAGGGTCTCGGCCTGCAGGCTGATGCGGAGCGCTCTCCCCGCCCCGAGGTTCGCATGCCGGAAAACGAGGAGGAACGGCTCGCGCGCCGCGATCGGTCCGGGGTGGAGCAGGTTTACCTCGAAGACCGGGCCGGGCGGCAGCTGGAGCTCGACCTCCTCGGCTTTGGGGGCGAGCGGGGAGACCGGGGAGATTCCGGCGGGCTGGGCGGGCAGGGCGGCCAGCAGGCCGCACAGGAAGACGATGCCGGCTTTCATGGCCGCTTCCCCAGTTCTTGGTAAATGAGCGGTCTCTTCTTCTCCACGAGACGGAACTGCACGCCCGCGAGGTCCTGCCCCGCCGGCATTCCGAGGTCCAGCGACGAGGGGATGGTGAGCGCCACCCCGTGCGGCAGGCGGTCGGCGTCGACGCGCAGCCGGTGGCTTCCGGGCAGGACGTTGTGGAACGCGAAGGTGCCATCCGGGGTGCTCTCCGTCGCCAGGTCGTCGAGGCGCAACACGACTCCCGCGAGCCCCTCCTCCGCGTCCTTACGGTCGTTGCCGTTCCGGTCCAGGTAGACCTCGCCGGCGACGACGCCCAGGGGGGTGAGCGGCAGCTCGACCTCGTGGCGGCCGCGGGCCGCCACGGCGAGCGTCTGCGCGGTCCCGGCGACGAAATTGGCCGGTACCCCCTGGGGGATCACGGCGAGGTTGTAGCTGCCGGGCGCTACGTTGCGAAAGGCGAACCGCCCCAGGGGGTCGGTCGCCGTGCGGTAGGGTCCGAGCTCCACGGGCACCCCCTCCGCCACGGGTCCCAGGACACTCGCGACCGTCCCCAGAACCTCGCCGCCTCCCGCCGGGGTCGGCACGTCGAAGGTCTTGCGCACCAGGAGCTTCAGCTGCGCCACCTGCTTCACGACCACGACATGGCCACGGACTTGGGAGGAGAAGGCCTGCCCGTATTCGGCGAAAATGGAGTAGCCGCGCGGCAGCACCTGGTCGAGGCGGAGGTGGAGCGGATCGTGGTACGGCGAGCCGGAGGTGGTGGCGATGACCTGGAGCTGGGTGCCGGCGCGCAGTCGCCAGGTACCGGTCAGCTGCTGCCAGCGCTCGGCCGGTCCGCCGTCCGGCCGGCGATCGACGGCCAGCAGGTCGAAGCGCAGGTGACGGTTCAGGTCATAGGCGAGGGTGGAGAGCAGGTCCCGTTGGCCATAGGCGCTCCGCCCGTTGGCGAGCCGGACCTCGCCGTCCCGCCGCAGCCAGGTGGTCCGCAGCAGCAGGGGACCCAGGGGGAGAGCGAAGACCAGCGTGTCGGTCCGCAGGCGGGTGGTCTCGCCGTCGAGGTGCGAGCTCTCGACGGTCAGATTGGCACCGCGCCGCAGGGGGACGAGCAGGGAGACGTCGTTCCAGGTGGCCACCTGGCTGCCGGACACGGTCCGGTTCCAGCTCGCCTGGAGGCCCAGGTTGGCAGGGAGCTCCACGGCGCCCGCGAGACCGGCGGCCGCCCCGACACCGACGGCCTGGCGGCCGTAGGCGAAAAGGCCGAAGCCCTCCCCCCGGTAGTGGGTCTGCAGGAGCCACGCGCCGTTCGAGGCGACCTCGCCGCCGAGCGTCGTGCGCTGCCCGAGCGGCACCTCGTCGCTGCCGGCGAGGACGGTCTTGGCGTTGCCGCCGTTCACCGAGGGCAGGTAGAGAGAGAAGGCGAGCCGGCCCCGCGGATCGGCTCCGGTCCCCCGGCCGAGGAAGCGGACCCCCCGGGCCAGACCCCAGATCCCGCTGAACAGATCGCCGGCCTCGAGGCCGAAGCCCTCCGGCTGGTAGAGACCCACGATGCCGCTGTAGACGCCCGCTCCGGGCTGGCCCGCGGTGGCGCGCACGGCGAGCCGCGTCTCGATCCCATACAGGCTCCCGCTCCCGGTGAGCTCCGTTCTCCAATCCGCGCCGAGCTGGTGCTCGACCCCCACCCCGAGACGCAGGGTGTCGTGGGCCGGGGGGAGGACGGAGGGGAGCGCACCCACGAATCCGGCATCGGCCTCGAATTCGGAATCCCGCCGCACGGACGATTTGGGGAAGCTCACCGCCTGCCAGTCGTCAGGAAGGCCCTCGCCCGCCGCCGCCAGGCGGTCCAGGTGGGCGGTCCGCGCCGTGGGATCGACCACCAGGCTGAGGTCGGCGAGGTCGGCGAGAGTGGTGACCGGCAGGTAGACGGAACGGTTCTCGATCCGCAGCGGCCGGACGAGGGGGACTTCGCCGCCCGGACCGGCCAGGGAGAGGCCGCCGGCCGCCCCCCGCCACTCGCGGCCGTGGGCGTCACGCACCACGGCGTCGGTCCGCTCGACCCGCACCTCGATCCCCAGGGTGGGCGCGAGAGCGGCGGCATCGACGAAGAGGGCGCCTCCCGATTCCGTCGGAGCGGCCATCCGCGTCACGTCGCTCCCGGCCCAGAAGACCCGCCACTCCGGCGCTCGGGCGAGAGCGCGGGTGGCGCCGCCGAAGAGAAGGGCGAGCCCGATCAGCTTAGCGACCCGGTGTTGGCTTGGCGAGGTCATTGGGAAGCACCAGGTCTTTCTGCGCTCCCACGAGGTGGTCGAGACCGAGGTCCAGGATGACCCGAACCCGATAGCGACCGGCGGGAAGAGCGGCGAGGTCAGGGAGGCTGGCCATGACGAAGCGGCGGGCGAACGGCCCGGTCAGGAGCGTCGTGCTGGGCAGGTCCGCCTTGGCCACCGGGGCCTCCTCGGAACCCTGGCGGAAGATCTCGACGTGGCCGTCGACCCAGACCGGGGCGTTGCCGGTGTTGCGCACGGTGAGCCTGGCCCGGCGCGGCGCGATCTCGACGTCCGAGATCTCGATCTGGCGGACCACCGGGTCGAGGAAGAGGAAGATGCCGGTCGAGATCGAGGCCAGGAAGCGGATGCCGACGCCGGTGAGCGGCGGGGCCAGGGGGTCGGGCAGCTCGTCGACGGTGAGCGCACACCAGTAGCCGCCGGGCCCGGCCGACGCCGGAATCGTGGCGGTGATGCGGACCGCCAGGGTGCCGCCGGTCTCGACCGCCATCTCACCTGGATCGAGCGCAATCCAGCGGCCGCAGGAACGGGCGAGGGTCCCGGGCTCGCGGTAGAAGGAGTGGGTGCCGTCCTCGCTCTGCCACCAGTCCTCGATGTGCGCCTTGAAGTGGACCCGTGGCTGCTGGTCGCTGAGACGGAGCTCGAAGGTGCGGGTCACCGTCGTGCCGGGGCGGGCCGCGACCTTGAAAGTTTGGAAGCTCGAGCTGAAATCGAGCCCACGCAGGCCGCCCGGCGCAAGAGCGAGGACGGCGGCGAGCACGAGGGGAGGGAAGGCCGGTTTCATGTCGGGGCTCCTCAAAGCGGGAGGGTGGCTCCTGCCACCCTCCCCGCGCACAGAGAAAGGGTCTAGAAGCTTTCGAATTTCCAGTGGGCGCCAAGGGTGTGACTGCCAGCGCGGTCGACGGTGCTCTTGGCGGCGAGAGTGAACACCAGGTCGGTCGAGCTCAAGGTCGCATCGTTGGCGGCGCTTCTCGCGACCTCGCCGAACGCGGAGTCGCTCAGCGACGTGGCATTGCCGGTTCCAGTCCCCCCCCAGGTCGCGGCGTTCCAGCTCACGTCGGTCGCCGCCCAGGTGACGGTACCGCCGGTCGGCGCCGTGAAGTCGGCCGCATCGGCCTCCAGCGAGATCTTGAGCTTCTTCCCGTCGGCGAGGACGATGTTGTCGACGGTCACCGACTGACTGGCGGAAGCGGTGGAGGAACCCACGTTGCTGACCGTGAAGGATACGGTGGCAGGAACGGTGACCCGTGCCTGCTCGCTGACGGTGGCCGAGAGAGACGTTGTCTGGCTGCTATCCGGCAGAGTCAGGGTCGTCGCGGCGTTGGCGGCTCCCGCCAGGGCTACCGACAGGGTGAACAGTACGAATGTCTTCTTGGTGAACATGAAAAACCCCCTTCAGGATTCGAGAGGTCCCCCGGAAGCCAGGAGAAGCGGCCGGCCACCGGGGGACTTTGTTTCTGGCGATCCATTCGCCTGCCAGCCCTCTAAAGCATGGACCGCGCCATCGGGCTGAGCTGAAGCAAACTATTGAATTTAAAAGACTTGATCCTATCGAGGAGCCAGGCTGGGAGCGGCGCGGGTGTAGGACTCCTGGACGGATGTCCAGAAAGTAGACGAATGCTGATAGAGATGTGGCGAGGACGACGGCCGCGGCCGTGAGCCGGTTCTTCTAGGTCGTGCCGCCGTGTTTCCGGAGCAGCTCGATCATCCCCCGTTGGTCCGCCTTCTGCGCCACCGCCAGAGGGGTCGCCTCCTGCCCGGGGGCGAGCTTGGCGCGGGCGTTGACCAAGGCGCCGGCCTGGAGCAGGAGCTCGGCCATCTCGACGGAACCGCCGCGCGCCGCCCAGTGGAGGGCGGTCTGGCCGCGCTTGTGGGCGTTGACCGGGACCCCGCGGTCGAGGAGGAAGCGCGCGATCTCCAACTGCTCGGGGCTGCCGCCGCCGATCGCCGGGAACCAGGCGAGCGGCATGTTGTGGGCGCCGCAGTCGTGGATCCGCGCCGGGTCCTCGGCGAGGAGAGCGCGGACCCGGTCGACCTTCCCCATCATCGCCGCGGTGGGCAGCGCGCAGGGCGCACCGCGGTCGAGCTGCAGCCGCACCCCTTCCTTCCAGCCGACGTGGGCGCCGGCCTCGACGGCGAGCTCGTTCCAGCTGGCGTTGACCAGCAGCAGGGAAGGATAGAGGGCGAGCAGCTCCTGGACCCGCGCCAGGTTGCCATGGGCCACCGCCACGTACTCGTTGATCACCGCCTGCGGCAGCGCCGGCTGGGGTCGCGGCTCGAACCGGGAGCCGTCCGCCGTTGCCGCGAAGCGCGAGGTGCGGTGGGCGCGCGGCAGGGTGCGCTCTTGGCGCAGCAGCTCGGCCGCCGCGCCCTGGCCGTGGCCGACGGCGAGGTCGAGCGCCGTCTCGCCTTGGGGCGTCCGGCGCGCCGTGTCGGCGCCAGACCAGAAGAGCAGCCGGATCAGCTCGCTCGCCCCCGCCCGGGCGGCGACGTGGAGTGGCGTGACGCCGTCTCCCTGCGGCGCGTTGGGGTCGCCGCCGTTGCCCAGCATCATGTCGGTCATCTCCTCGGCCGCCGCGGGATCGACGGCCTCGACCGCCAGCCGCAGGGCCGTCCGCCGGGACGGATCGGTCGACGGGACGTTCCAGTCCGCGCCGCGCGTCACCATTGCCATCAGCAGGTCGGTCTGGCCGGCGAGGACCGCCGCCTGTACCACGGTGAAGCCGGTCGAATCGGGCTCGTTGACCAGACCCGGGGCCTTGCCGAGCAGCGCGAGCACCCGTTCGCGGTCGCCGGCGAGCGCCGCCTCGACGAGGTCGAGCGCGCCGACGTGTCGCCTTAGGAGCTCCGCGACCTCCCGGTGGCCGCCCAGGTAGGCGAGGGCGAGGACCGAGCGACCCCGCTCGTCGCGGCTGTAGGCGAGGGCCGGGTCCTGGTCGAGGGCGGCGGTGACCCGCGCCAGGTCGCCGCGGAGGACGGCGGAGCGGAAGCCCCGGGCGTCGAGTACCGGGGCGGCCGGCGGCGGAGCCGCTTCCGGGATCGGTGCCGGGGGGGGCGGCGCTTGCGCCGCGGAGCGGCCCGGAAAGCCGCCCAGGGAGAGACCGGTTGCCGCCGCCAGCTTCAGGAACTCGTTGCGCGTGAAGCCCATACCGCCTCCTCGTTCGAGAACGCCGCCGTCCGCGACGAGGGTACCACGGAGGCGAAGCGCCGGCCCCCCTCTCCCCCTGTGCTATCTTGATCCGCCCGGGAGCCTCGCCTCGCTCCCCGCCAGGAGGTCGCCATGACTGTCGCGCCCCTTCGTGGTACCCCGAAGCCTCCCATCACTTCTGGGAGCCTCGACGCCTCCTCCCGGGGTGCGCTGGACGCCGCGGTCGCCGGCTTGAAGGCGCGGCAGGCCGACTGGGTGGCGGTCTCGGTCGCCGGGCGGATCGCGCTGCTCGACGAGCTCCTCCATGGCGTCCTGGACGTCGCCGACCGCTGGACCGCCGCCTGCCTGGCCGCGGAGGGGCTCGATCCCTCCCACCCGAGCGCCGGCGAGGAGGCCCTGGTCGGCCCCTACTTCATCCTGCGCAACCTGCGCCTGCTGAAGAAATCGCTCGCCGGCATCTCCGCCGGCGGCACTCCGAAGATCCCCGGACCGGTGAAGACGCTGCCTTCGGGGCAGGTCTCGGCGCGGGTCTTCCCTCAGGACCTCTACGACCGCATCTTCTATACCGGCGTCACCGCCGAGGTCTGGATGGAGCCGGGGGTGACGGCGGCGAACCTCGCCGACACCCAGGCCGTGGCCTACAAAAAGAAGGACGACGGCGGGGTCTGCCTCGTTTTGGGGGGCGGCAACGTCTCCTCGATCGGTCCCATGGACGCCCTCTACAAGCTGTTCGTCGACAACCGGGTGGTGGTCTACAAGGTCCACCCGGTCAACGTCTACCTGGGACCGCTCCTGGAGGAGGGGTTCCGCGCCCTCATCGACCGCGGCTTCCTGCGCCAGGTCTACGGCGGCGCCGCCGAGGGGGCCTACCTCTGCGCCCATCCGGAAGTCGACGAGATCCACATCACCGGCTCGGACAAGACCTACGAGGCGATCGTCTTCGGCCCCGGATCGGCGGGAGAGACGAGGAAGCGCGAGAACCGCCCCATCCTCACCAAGCCGGTCACCGCCGAGCTCGGCAACGTCAGCCCGGTGATCGTCGTCCCCGGCCCGTGGAGCGAGGGCGACCTCGCCTACCACGCCGAGAACCTGGTCACCATGCTGACCAACAACGCCGGGTTCAACTGCAACGCCACCCGGGTGATCGTGACCGACGCGGGTTGGAGCCAGCGCGAGAGCCTCCTCGGGAAGGTGAAGGAGATCCTCGCCCGGGTGCCGACGCGCAAGGCCTACTACCCCGGCGCCGCCGACCGCTACGCCGCCTTCCTCGCCCAGCACCCCGAGGCCGAGCAGTTCGGCGAGACCCAGGGCGAGCACCTGGCCTGGGCCCTGATCCCGGGGCTCGATTCCGCCCGGCGGGACGAGATCTGCTACACGACCGAGGCCTTCTGCGGCCTCTTCGGCGAGACGCCGCTCGCCGCCCCGTCCATCCCCGCGTTCCTGGAGAAGGCCGTGGCCTTCGCCAACGAGAGCCTGTGGGGGACGTTGAACGCCACCCTCCTCGTCCACCCCAAATCGCTCCAGGACCCGGCGGTGGCGAGGGCGGTCGAGACGGCGATCGCCGACCTGCGCTACGGCACCGTCGCCGTCAACCACTGGGCGGCGATCGGCTACGGCCTGGTCATCACCCCCTGGGGGGCCTACCCCGGGCACGAGCCGACCGACATCCAGTCCGGCACCGGCGTGGTCCACAACACCCTGATGTTCTCGCGGGTCGAAAAATCGGTGGTCCGCGCCCCCTTCCGCGTCCTCCCCAAGCCAGTCTGGTTCGCCACCCACAGGACGGCCCACAAGCTGACCCCGAAGCTCTCCCGCTTCGAGGCCGCGCCGTCGCTCGCCAAGCTGCCGGGGATCTTTTCCCTGGCGTTGCGGGGGTAGGGGCTACTCGTAGGCCGAATCGTGGTCCGGGTGAAGGGAGACGAGCCGGAGGAAGTCTCCGTCGCGGTAGCCGATCGCTCGGATCTTGCGGCTGAGGCGAATGGAGCAGGCCTTGGCTCCGTTCGGCGTCTTGATGTGATCCACGGCCTCCCAGTTCAGACCGGGATGGCTGTAGACATCATTCCAATCCATCTGACGCAGGCGCCGGAGCGATGCAACAACTTGCTTCAGCTCAGCCGCTTCCAGCGCGAAGAAATGATCCTGGAACTGGGGGTTATTGAGATCCAGCCGGACGCGGCTACCTCGCGGAGCCACGGGACCGCTTCTCCTCAGTGCGCCGGTCCTGCCGCGCCAGAAGCTCGTCGAGGTCGGTTTCGGCCGGCGGATTGTCCGCCGCCCAGGCCATTCCCCTCTCGATGGCCGAGCGATGCGGCTCCTGGAGAGTCCACAGCTGGCTCTCCGGGATGACCGCGACCGGCGTCAACAGGATGCTGCCGTCCGGTTGGCGCCGCATCCTCAACGTCTTCCCCGCGTACCCCTTGCCCAGGGAGATCTGGCCGCTCTTACCGACGGTCTTGATTTCTTTGCTGGTCGTGCTCATGTGCTGTGCCCTCATGCCATCATGCGATAGGACAAGTGTAGCGCATCGCACGATCTCCCGCTTGAGCGAGGATTTCACTGTGCCGCGCTAGCGGCGAGCACGGGCAGCGGCAGCGGCGCCTCGTCCTTGCAGCCGTAGACGAGGACCGGGGTCTTGAGCGGTACCATTTTGGGCAGCTGGTGGGAGGCGAACATGGGCACCCGGATGCAGCCGTGGCTCGCCGGGTAGGCGGGGACGTCCAGGCTGCCGTGGATGGCGATCCCGCCGACGATGTAAAGCGGGTTGAACATCTCGCCGAGCGGGCTCGTCTTCCAGCCGGCGGCCTTGCTGAACACCTCCAGGTGACCACAGGGGGTCAAGGCGTGGGTCTCCGGGTAGCCCTTCTCGTGGAAGGTCCTGCCTGAGCCGGAGGAGACGGGGAGGATGTGCGCCACCCTGCCGGTGGCGTCGACGAGGAACAGCACCTGGCGGGCGAGGTCGACCTCGACGTGCGCCGGTCCGGTCTCGCGCGGCAGCGGCGGGACGGCGCGGGTGAGCGCCGTCAGGTCGCGGCGGGTCGGCTGGCCCGTCGCCTTGCGGCCGTCGATCTTCTGGAAGGCGATCAGAGCCTGGCGCGAGACCTCGTCCCAGCGCCCGTCGATCGGCCCGGTCCAGTAGCCGAGAGCGGCCAGGCGTTCTTCGGCCTGGCGGATCTCCGCCGTCGTCAACGGCCCGGCTTTCTCTGCCTGGAGTGAACCTGTTCCCAGAAGGATTCCGAGGATGAGACCGAGAGCTGCGGACTGCTGCCACTTCCCCTGTGCCACGGTACGAACCCCTCCCGGGCGGCCCCCGCCGCCCCGTCCTTACGATACCGCAGAAGGGGAAGCAACAGCAGTGCCAGGAGGGGTTCAGTCGCGCAGGGCGGCGAGGATCTCGGCCGGCGAAGCGGCGGTGGCCGCCCGGCGGAGGACGACCCCGAGGCGCGCCGGGTCGGCGACCTGGGCGAGGGCGCTTTGCAGATCGGCGCCGACCGCGAGGCCGCGGGCCGCGAGGACAAAGACGACCGCCTGCCGGAGCCCCTGGAGCTCCCCCTCGGTACGGCCTTCGGTACGCACCTCGTCCAGGCTGGCGTAGCCCTGGCGCTCCAGGAGATTGCGGAAGATCACCTGGCGGGCGGCGGCGCGGTCGTAGAGCGCTTCGACCGGCACCGGGTGGGCGAGGATGCCCGGCGCTTCGAGCTGCTCCCCGGGATGCGCGATGCGCATCGCCTGGCCCGGCTGGTGCACCTCCACCCGCCGGGGACCGGTGAGCCGCACCACCCAGACCGCGCGGGTCCCGGCGGCGAGGAATTCCTGGATCTTCAACCGCAGATCCGCCTCGTCCTGGCCGGTGTCGGCGTACTCGACCGCCAGGGGCGGCGCGCCCGGGATCCAGCCCGGCTGGTCGGGAATCGTGCCGACGGCGAGATCGGGAGCCCGCAGGATCTCCGGGGAAGGGGAAAACCCCGCGTCGACGCCCACGTCCTCAACCGCCGGATCGCTCGCCAGCACGCCATCCCCCACGCTCGCGGCCTTCGCTCCCCGGCCCCCCGTGGGCAGGCAGACGATGGGGTGGCCGTTCGACAGCTCGTACGGATCGCCGGAGCGCAGCTGGTCGGCGCGGAAGGGTCCCTGGGACCTGGAGGGCAGAGAGCTTCTCGTCATCCGGTAAGGATAGCACTCAGACCGGCGCGAGCAGGAGGAACGCCAGGAGCGCCGCCCGCTCGGGCAACCGGTCGACGAAGACGAACTCGTGGACCGCGTGCGCCCCCCCTCCCACCGCGCCCAGCCCGTCCAGGGTCGCGGTGTGGAGGCTCGTCAGGTTGCCGTCCGAGCCGCCGCCCGCCGTCCCCTCGGCGATCTCGATCCCCAGTTCCCCTGCCGCCTCGACCGCCGTCCGGTAGAGGACCTGGTTGCGCGGCGTCCGTTCGAGAGGCAGGCGATCGACCCACCGCTCGACCTCGATCCGGGTCCCCGGGGTGACCGGTTGCAGTCCCAGGAGGACCGCTTCGACCACCTTCCCGTCCTCCTGGGTCAGCACCCGGACGTCGACGTCGGCCCAGGCCTCGGGAGCGACGACGTTGCCGCGCACTCCTCCTTGCACCCGCCCGACGTTCACCGTGATCCCCCGCGCCGGGTCGTTCAGGGCCGCCAGGCGGAGGATGACGTGCGCCAGCTCGACGATCGCGCTCGCCCCCTCCTCCGGCGCCAGCCCGGCGTGCGCCGCCCGGCCGTGGACCGTGACGGTGAACCGCCCCACTCCCTTGCGCGCGGTTTTCAATCTTCCTTCGGGCCCCAACGAGGGCTCTAGAACGAACACCCGATGCATACGGCGCGCCAGCCGTTCGATGGTGCGCAGCGAGTCGTCGCTCCCCACCTCCTCGTCGGAGTTGATGAAGAAGACCGGGGTGGCCGGGGGCGCGAGCCCCAGCTCGCGGAGGGCGGAGAGAGCGAAGATCCCCTGGACGAGCCCGCCCTTCATGTCGTAGACCCCGGGACCGCTGAGCCGGCCATCGGCCATGGCGACCGGCATCTGCGCCAGCGTCCCCTCCTCCCAGACCGTATCGGCGTGGCCTAAGAGAAGCTGCGCCCCCTGCCCGCGCCGCCGCTCGACGGGGAGGGCGAGGAGCTGGCCGCCGCTCGTCCTCCCGGGCAGGCGCCGCACCCGGTACCCGGCCCGGTCCAGCGCCTCGGCCAGCAGATCGAAGACCGGCCCCTGGGAGGCAGGGACGAGGGTGGGCGATTCGAGACGGGTGAGCCGGGAGAGGAGATCGACCATCTCCCCCTGGCGGGCGCGCAAGTGGGCGAGGAGTGTGGGGGCGAGGGCAGGGGTCATGAGAGCGCGAGGGTCCCGGCCGGAGGGCCGGGACCCGGGACGGGAGCCCTAATCGTAGCGGATTGCGACCAGCGGATCGACCCTGGCGGCGCGCTGGGCCGGAATGAGGCAGGCGGTCAAGGCGATGGCGGTCAGGGTGAGGCAGACTCCGGCGAAGGTCGCCGGGTCGTTCGGCTTGACCTGGAAGAGGACGCTCCCCAGGAGGCGCGAGGCGAGGAAGGCGATCCCCAGCCCGAGGGCGAGCCCCAGGGCGAGCTGCCGCGAGCCCTGGCGCACGATCATGCCGAGGACCGTCCCCTTCTGCGCCCCGAGCGCCATGCGCACCCCGATCTCCTGGGTCCGCTGCTGAACCGAGAAGGAGATCACCCCGTAGATCCCCACCGCCGCCAGGATCAGGGCGGCGCCGCCGAAGATCGCGAAGAGACTGCCGAAGAGGTTGAAGAAGAAGGCGTTCTTGGCGATCGCCTGCTCCATCGAGCGGACGAAGTAGAGCGGCAGGTCGGGGTTGATGGCGTTGACCTCGGCGCGCACCGTGGCGGTCATGGCGAGCGGGTCGCCGCCCCTCGTCCGCAGGATGACGTTGACGCGCTGCGGGCACTCCTGGGCGAGCGGCAGGTAGAACCCGGCGGGGCCGGAGTCGGTGTCGTTCAGGCTGTTCATCTGGAGATCGGGGACGACGCCCACGACCGTCCGCCAGATCGCGCCGGCCCGGTTCTTGCCCAGCCGGATGCGCCGGCCGAGCGGGTCCTGGTGCGGCCAGGCCTTCTCGGCGAAGCTCCGGTTGACGACCACCACCGGCAGCGACCCCTCGCGGTCCTCGAGCCCGAGCTCGCGGCCGGAGAGCGGGCGCACGCCGAGGGTCGAAAACAGCCGGGGGGAGATCGAGACCTTGTGCGCCTGCGGCAGGTCGCGGTCGGTCGGATAGGCGCGCCCCTCGACGGCGTAGAGGTCGGTGTCCGAGCCGTTGGTCGGCACGGTGTCCATCGCCGCCACCGCCGCGATGCCGGGCCGGCCGTCCAGGCGGCGCAGCAGCTCGTTCCAGAAGACGACGCGGTTCGCCTTCTCCGGGTACTGCGCCTCGTAGAGGGCGATCCGCACGGTCAGCAGGTCCTCCTTGGCGAACCCGAAGTCCATGGTCTGCACCTTGACGACGCTCCGCACCATCAGGCCGGCGGCGACCAGGAGGGCGAAGGAGAAGGCGACCTCGAAGACCACCACGAAGCGGGAGAAGCGCCCCATGCGCAGGCTGGTCGAGCCGCGCCCCTCGTCCTTCAGCACCTCGTTGACGTCGGCCTTCGAGGCCTGAAGGGCCGGGGCGAGACCGGAGAGCAGGCCGGAGAGCAGGGTGATCCCGAGGACGAAGAGGAGCGGCCGGCCGGAGAGCATGATGTGGAACCAGAACGGCGGGTTGGAGTCGACGATCGAGGCGTTGAAGGCTTGGAGCCCGAAGTAGGCGAGGCCCAGCCCCAGGGCCGCGCCGAGCGCGGAGAGGAGGAGGCTCTCGATCAGGATCTGGGTGAGCACCCGCTTCCTCCCGGCGCCCAGGGCCGAGCGGATGGCGAGCTCCCGGGTGCGCAGCGACGCGCGCGCCATCATCAGGCTCGCCACGTTGGCGCAGGCGAGGAGGAGCACGAACCCCACGGCGCCCAGCATGGTGTAGAGGAGCGAGCTGATCTGGTCGTTGATCGCCAGCTCGACGTAGGGCCGGACCTTCGCCGTGACCCCCTGGTTGGTCGCCGGGAACTCCCGCGCCAGCGATTTGGCGATCGTCGCCATCTCGGCCTGCGCCCGGGCGATCGTGACGCCGTCCTTCAAGCGGCCGAAGACGTTCACCCCTTCCGCCTCGCTGCCGCGCTGGAGCTTCTTGGGATCGAGCCGGAGCGGCACCCAGACCACTTCGTTGATCGGGAACCCGAAGCCCTCGGGCATGACCCCGACGACCGACGTGGGCTCGCCGTTGACCCGGATCACCCGGCCGAGGATCTTCGGATCGCCGCCATAGCGGCCCTTCCACAGGCCGTAGCCCAGGACGGCGATCCGCGTCGCCTCCGGCTGGTCCTCGCCGGGCAGGAAGGCGCGGCCGAGGATCGGCTGGACCCCCAGGAGGTCGAAGGCGTTGGCGGTCATGTAGCCGCCGTCGAAGCGCTCGGGTTTCTCGGTCCCCGACAGGTTGATCGTGGTGTTGTCGAAGGCCGAGATGCCGGAAAACGAGGTCTGCCGCTTCTGCCACTCCATGAAGTCGGCCAGGGGGAGCGGCGCCTGCTGCCGGCTCTTCTCGACGTTCATCGCCGTCAGGTTGACCAGACGATCGGAATGCGCGAACGGCAGGCCGGTCAAAAGAACGCCGTTGATGATGCTGAACATCGAGGCCGTGAGGCCGATACCGAGCGCCAGGGCGACGACGGCCGCGGCCGTGTGCCCGGGATTTTTCTTGAGCATGCGGATGCCGAAACGGAAATCACCGATGAGGTTGGTCATGGTCACTCTCCCTTCCCTGCCAGTCCTTACGACGGAGGGTCGGGAAATGTTCCATCGGGCCGGGAATATTCTCGCGGACACGGAGGACCCCGGCGCAGACTGCTAGACTATCCGCAGCATGAGAGGAGGAGAGGCGCGATGACGGACTGGCGCGAGAGAGTGCAATCGAACCCTGAAGTGTGCCATGGCAAGCCGTGCATCCGGGGCACCCGGATCATGGTCTCCGTCATCCTGGACAATTTGGCGGAAGGTCTTTCGGCAGAGGAGATCGTGGACGACTATCCGCCTCTCGGCCTGGAAGACGTGCGGGCGGCCATGGCCTATGCCGCCGCCCTGGCCCGGGAAGAAGAGCTGGTACCGCTCGCATGAGTCGGTTCCTGGTCAAGCTGGACGAAAACCTGAGCCGGAGCCATTCCACTTTCCTCCGTGAGCGTGGATACGAGGCCGACGCCCGAGGGGACGATGGTGGTGGACTTTGTGGTGGAGACGGTGGATGTGCGGCACCTCAACAAGCTGGTGCAGAATTTGCGGAAGGTTCCCGGGGTGCGGGATGTTCAGCGGGTGCAGAAGATCTGACGAGTGCGGGTTGCAGAGCTGATCGCGAGCATGTATCTTGGTTTCAAGATGATTCTTCAGTCCAGCCGAATTTCGTTTATCTACCGCTACTGGCGTACAGTGGCGGCTTCGGCGGAGTAGGTTCATCTGAGAGATTGCAGTAGATTCAGTTGAAATCGACATCCACACGAGCCGCGACCCTACGAGTCGCGGCTTTTTTGTTTTGTACAGTGCGGGGGAGAGAGCGATGAACGCGACTACGAGTTCGACGAAGAGTTTGCCGACGGCAGTGGCGGGACGGTTTGGCGCGTATGGCGGGAGATATGTTCCGGAGACGTTGATGGCGGCGCTGGAGGAGTTCTTTCGGCTGGCCGCGACTCGTTTGAAAGGGGCGGTGTGAGCGTGGCGCGCGCACTCCTGCGTGCGCCACGGCCTTGGCTGAATGGCAGCAGATGGTGGGCTTCAAATGGCGCGATTTAAGGCCAAGGGGAAAGTGAAAGCCGGGTCGGACATGCCTCGCGCGGGGCTGCCCTGCCTGGTGCTGGTGATCGTCATAATGATACTGACGATGACGCTGATGTATTTTGCGCTGAAATCGAGTGGATCATGAGGATCGACGGAACTTGATCGCACGTTGCTGTGGGAAAGCGACCTATCCGGCCCTCCTCGGCGCCGGCGGTCTCAAGAAGCTCGAGCTGGCGCGGGCGCTGGC
>Ga0137403_10000412_pt1 | contig 46596 bp, 37 predicted proteins | sample CZOMad2_1_16fung_FD_122057 | JGI IMG/M metagenome (GOLD analysis project Ga0137403, IMG submission 122057) | Vadose zone soil fungal communities from Angelo Coast Range Reserve, California, USA - CZOMad2_1_16fungal (Hybrid Assembly) | ecosystem: Environmental > Terrestrial > Soil > Vadose zone... | reverse complement strand
CCGCCAAGAAACGCAGTCCCTGGTGGGGACAATGGCAAACCGCGGGTGGCGGCGTGGTGATGACGCAGCTCATTCACGAGATCGATCTCATGCAACACATCTTCGGCAGAGCCACCGAAGTCACGGCTACCATGGAAACCCTGCGCGAAGCAATCGAGTCGGAAGATACCTGCGCCGCCACGGTGCGGTTTGAAAGCGGCGCGCTGGTGAGTTGCCAGGGAACCATGACGGCGCAGCGCTCCAGCCACGGCTTTGATGTAATCGGTGACCGCGCGTCAGCCCATTCTCCCTGGGCGCTGGAATCCATGGACACGAGTTGGCGCGACGAATCGCTGCACGCTGTTCTGGAGGCGCACCCGTTGGCTGAAACGCCTGCCACGAAACACGCTGGGAACAGCGCGCACACGCCTTATCTGGCGGATGTAATTGGCGCCATTCTTGAAGGGCGCTCCTTACCGATTGGTCCTGAGGATGCGCGCGCATCGCTCGAAATTTGCACAGCGATTTATGCTTCCGCCCTGAGCGGGCGGCCCGTTACGCTCCCAATCGACCACACCAACAACTGTTACGCGGGCCTGACGACCGCCGTTTACGACGGACGGCAGCGGCAGAACCGAAAATCAAGCACTGCGGCCGAGCAGATACCCGCGTGAGGAGATTCATGAATTCGAATGAACTTGCTATCTTCGGCAGCCCGAGGGCCGTCCGCACACAATATAAGGAAGGCTGGCGCCAGGTGCGGCGCTCCGACCTTAAGCCCATCCTAGCCGCAGCCCGCGACGACATCAATACAGAAGCCAAAGGCGAGGGGCCGGTCGCTGAATTTGAGCGGCAGTTCGCGCAGCTTACTGGCAGCCGGTATGCGCTGGCGATGAACAGCGGGACCGCAGCGCTTCACAGCGCCTACTTCGCGCTCGGAGTAAAGCCAGGGACAGAGGTCATCGTGCCCGGTTACACGTTTTTTGCCACGGCCGCTCCAATCCTGCAATGCGGAGGCCGTCCGGTCTTCTGCGATGTCGATCTGGAAACCTTGCTCGCCGATCCCGATGACGTGGAGCGCCGCATCACGCCGCGCACGCGAGCCATCTGCGTCGTGCATCTGTGGGGAAATCCCGCACCGATGGACCGCTTTGCAGAAATTGCGCGCCGCCACAATCTCGGCCTGGTTGAAGATTGTTCGCACGCCCATGGCGCCCTTTATCGCAATCGTCCCGTGGGATCATGGGGTGACATCGGCTGCTTTAGCCTGCAGGGGCCGAAGGCGGTCTCTGCCGGAGAAGGCGGCATCGCGGTCACTGACAATCCCGTGCTGTTTGATCGTATGCTGGCGCTTGGTCATTACGGACGACTGAAAGCAGGCCAGGCGCAGAACACCTTTGATACCGATTACCTGAGCCTCGGCGTGAAGTACCGGCCACATTTGTACGGCATCTTGCTGGCCACCGGTAGCCTGTCGCGTCTTCCAGAGCTAAACCGCCGGCGCCAGCGCAACTATGACATTCTTTGTGAAAAACTGGCGGACTGCGAAGCCGTCCAGCCAATCAAGACTACGCCCGACGCGGTGCGCGGCGGCTTCCTGGAATTCATTGTGCGCTACACACCTGAGAAGGCGGGCAACTGGAAGAGCTCAGAATTCTTGCAGGCCGCACAGGCCGAGGGTGTTCCGATATCCAAGGAACGCTATGCACGGCTGGGCAAGGGTAAGCGCATGCTCAGTGAAACACCCATCTTCACCACGCTCGATAGTACAAAGCTCGGCGGCTATATGGAGGCCAGCCGCGCGCAGGATAATCCTCAGAGGCAGAGCGATCTGCCGGTGGTCAGGAGCCTGGCGGGCCGCCTGCTGACCCTACCGCCATTTACAAAAGTTTCAGAACGATTCGTTCGTGAATGTTCGGCAGCGCTGCACAAGGTAGCGGCATACGCGGCACGCAATGGAGAGGAAGCCGCGCCGCGCGGCAAAGCCGCTTAAGTGGTTGCCCAAAAAATTGAGGATTCAAATGGAATTTCTGGTGACGGGAGCGGCGGGATTCATCGGCATGCATGTCGCCGCCCGGTTGTTGCAAGCCGGACATAACGTAACCGGCGTGGATAACCTGAACCACTATTATGACGTGCGGTTGAAACAGGCCCGTCTCAACGTGTTGCAGCCCTACCCTAACTTCCGCTTTCTAAAGATGGACCTTGCCGACCGTGAAAAGGTAAATGAGTTGTTCGACGGGGGCAAGTTCGAGCGCGTGATCCACCTGGCGGCGCAGGCAGGTGTGCGCTACAGCCTGGAGAACCCGCACGTTTACATTCAAAGCAATGTTGTTGGCTTCACCAATATTCTTGAGGCGTGCAGGCACTTCCCGGTGAAGCACCTGGTATATGCCAGCAGTTCGAGCGTTTACGGTGCAAACAAGAAGCTGCCTTTCTCAGTGCGGGACAACGTAGATCATCCAATCAGCCTTTATGCCGTCAGCAAGAAAGCCAATGAACTGATGGCCCACGCTTATAGCCACTTGTTCCAGATTCCAACCACGGGATTGCGCTTCTTTACCGTGTATGGCCCCTGGGGCCGGCCAGACATGGCGGTTTTCTCATTCACTAAAGCCATTCTTGAGGGCAAACCGATTGACGTTTTCAATCATGGCAAGATGCAGCGCGACTTTACTTATATAGATGACATCGTCGAAGGTGTCCTGCTGGTCGCGGACAGACCGCCTGCTCCCGGCGAGGAGAGCAGTCCCAGTTCGGCCCCCTACAAGCTCTACAACATCGGCAATCACCAGCCCGTGGAACTAATGAAAGTCATTGAAGTATTGGAGAGATGCCTTGGGAAAAACGTCCGCAAGAACATGCTCCCTCTGCAGCCCGGCGATGTTCTCGCAACTTTTGCCGATGTTGACGACCTGATGCGCGATACCGGCTTCCGCCCGGCTACATCCATCGAAGTTGGCCTGGAACGATTCGTCCGCTGGTATCAGTCCTACTATTCCGTCTAGTGAAACGATCCCTTTGATGGTTTACTTGAGGTTCCGATTGAACTTTTTTGGCGCATTATTTGCTCTGCCTCTCCGTAAGCTCCGGCTCAAGGTCCAAGGCGAGCATTATTCGTGAGTACTGATTCATGCTGTTGGAGAGACGGTGTTTTTGTAGTAGCCATTTAAGTGCTTCTGTCTCTGACAGGTCGTATTCAATACAATGCGGGATCGGGCGTTTTAATTCTTTTGCGAGCTCCCTGCGAGCGTAGCGATCGATTATGATCCGGTCATGAGTGATCGCCAGAGGATTCCTGCACCCAACCGCACCGCGCTTTATGATCTCTTTATTGAGCTTCTTTGCGGAGGTTGGGCGCCGCAAAAACAGATCCAACGTCAAGGCCGTTTCGGCATTCACAACAACTCGTTCTCTTTGTTGTTCTCATTTGAGAAGTGCTATGCTCGAAACCCCAAGCTCGGAGAATGTCTCTTTACGAATGGACTTCAAAGATGGTGTAGGTCAACGTCACGCAGCCTAAGGACCTTCTTCGCGCTCTGAGACCGCATAGAGAATCAGTTCAACACGGCTCGAAATTCCGAGTTTTTCATAGATGCGGAATAAATGGTTCTTAATCGTGTGTTCGCTCACGCCAAGACGCGATGAAATCTCTTTGTTCGTAAGACCTTGCGCTACAAGTGGCACGACCTCCTGCTCGCGTTTCGTGAGCAATGCCTCGCCCTGCGAATTGACGCATCGGAAAGGCATGGCCGCTTCGAGCGCTCCAAGCACTTGCTGCAGGTCAGCGCTGCTCGCCCAGATCTGTCCGCTGTGCACCGCGGAAATGCATCTGCCCAAAAGCTGCATGGAGGCCGACCGCTTGAAGACACCGCGCGCACCTGCCCGGAACGCATCAGCGACGATTCCATGGTCCGAGTCATCCATCAACACTACGCACCGTGTTTTCGCGGAGAGCTGGCGTACTTGACGAACAACTTCCAGTCCTCTGTATGGACCATCGGCCAGATGGGTGCTGACAATGGCAACATCTGGAGCACGTTCCACGATGGCCTTAAGGGTTTCGCCGAAAGTGACGGCACATTTTAGAATGTTGAGCGTCTTCACTCGGCTCAGTGCTCGAGCCAGTAACTCGGAAGTCATAAAGCTGGCGTCGCTTACCACAACAGATATTCTTGGATCACGGTTGCATACTCGGTCTGTAGTTTGCCCAAGCTCGTTAGAGTTAGAAGGTGTGTGCCCTGTTCGCGCTTTCTCTGGACGATCACTCGCCGCAGTTCCTACGCTACTTCTCATAAAATACTCCTGGTGAATACTACCCATCGACACACTTGCGAAGTTGTTTTCTGTGGTTTGTTGCATCCCAGTCTCCTGGTTGTTGACCGTGACTTTTGTTGTCGAAATCACGATTACGGGTTTATCACTGTTGCCGGGCAGCGTCCGTCTAACCCCTGCACCGAAATTGAAAATGGAATGGCACTGAGTGTTGAGACAGCTTAGTAACGTCTGCGTTCACTTGGACTTCCGGTGAAACGGCGACGCTGGTGTTGAGTGGGCGAAGAGCGCTGGCGGACCAAGGCCAATCTTCCCTCGTCGTCAACTTGTCAGCGTTTGTAATGTTACTGAGATGATCGATGAATAGGGGTGGTCTAGCAACGGCGGGTACAATTACGGTCGATCAGGCTTGTTGAAACGTAGCTGAAGCTGGGTCGTTCAACTCGCACCGGAGAACGCAGGAACTTCGGCGACAGCAACGCGACACCTGCAGGGATAATTGCATTGAAGGCGGCAAGAGGGACTCTCTGTCTGGCGCTGGAAAACTTTGCCGTGGGCGGCAAGTCCAAATCGGGCACGACGACTATAACCAGCAAAACTGCGATCAACAGCAAGCCAACGACCTTGGCCAAGCGATTCATCGTAACAACTCGCGATAATTTTATGTTCCGCGGCATGTCGTTTGTCAAATACAGAGAAGCTGGCCAGCTTGGCTTACTTGGGTCGCTGGCCGCCACTTACGCCTTACGATACCGACGGCAATACCGTTCGGGCACCAGCGCCGGATCGAGCGTGGCGGCGATTTCACTTTGATGCTGCGTTCGTGTTGGGACACAGCGTACGCCGTCGCGAACAATCGTCTCGCCGATCTCGAACATCAGGTGTTGCTCTCTTTCCCTTGGTTCACACTTCTCTCCCACGCGATGCGATTGGCCCCATTTGTGAAAGCGGACCACCTGATCGACAGCACTCAGTATCTGGCTTGCTTGTTGCTGATTTATCTCAGGGTCGAACGCGTCGAGGGAGAAAGAGCCCTTCATGACATTACTCGAAGACCTGGGTTTTAGCTGACGAAAAAACTTTCTTGTCTGTAAAGATGCATGCCGCGCAATGTGGTTGGCCGCGGCTACACAACTTATTTTTGTGCGCGCTAAAACACGGCTGCGGCTGCTGTTGATCACTCTGTGGGGTTAGGGAAATGTTCTCAGGGAGGCTGCGGCTCTGATTCTTACTGTTGCTGGTACCCGCTGAATGCCTACTCTGGAGATTTTCTTCTCATTCAGAGCACAGCAGTCTACTCCTTGCGGCCGATTTGGTCACAGACTACGATTCTTTGAAACTAGGGCAAGCAGCAACTGCTTGTGCGTGCTCTTTTCCGGCAAACTCTGGATGCGACACTCTCAATGTAGTTGAGATGGGCGAAGCTTTGCGGGACCATGTTTGTTTCGGGTGTTGCTGCCAATGCGAAAGTAAGAAATGTCTAACGTTCGAAGCGCTACTCATTTACCGGAGCAGTTTCACGAAGAATGCTGGTATGCCGTGTACACCCGTACCCGTCACGAAAAATGCGTCGCAGAGCACTGTACACAACGCGGGATCACGGCTTTTCTTCCCTTGTACAATGTGCAGCGTCGATGGAAACAGCGGCGCGCTGAGGTCTTTTTACCACTATTTCCGTCGTACATCTTTGTCCACATCGCTCTTAGGGACCGTGTACGCATCCTGGGGCTACCGGGCATCGTTTCATTAGTTTCCTTTAATAATGTCCCAGCGGTAGTGCCGGAGTCGCAGATCGAATCCCTGAAACGAGCAATAGTTCTGGGTAAGGCTGAACCTCATATCTATCTCCACTCCGGGCGACGGGTTCGGGTTACGAACGGCCCCCTCATTGGGCTGGAAGGCATCGTGGTTGAGATAAAGAACAGGGTGCAGGTGATTGTTTCATTCGAATGGATGGCCCGCTCCGTGGCGATATCGCTCGATGCCACAGACGTAGAGACCCTGCAATAGGATTCGATTTCCAAGCGCTGTTTACTCGTATGTATCCGATTTCTGCCAATAGCGTACCGGGGTGCGGTTCAATACCCGTTCCGGAGTTCCAAAGCGCCAGGAATCAGGGCGAAGACTTTCTTAGGCACTTTGGGTTTCGCGAGTCGCCATTCGGGGTTACACCGAACCCAGCGTTTCTCTTCTCCTCCAGGATGCACTTCACTGCCTTGCAATCGATGATTCAATCGATCGAGTCGAACCTGGGATTTACCGTGCTTCTCGGGGACCCTGGGATGGGGAAAACCACCCTGTTGCTTCAGCTATTGACGCAATACCGCGATTCTGCGCGCACGGCGTTCATTTTTCAGACTCAGTGCAAGCGATATGAACTGCTTCGCTATCTCGCTTCGGAACTTGAGTTGCCTGTCATGAAGCGGGACGAAGTCTCGTTGCATCGCCGGCTCAAGGAAATGCTCGTCGACGAAGCTCGTGCTGGACGCAAGGTGCTCATCTTTATTGATGAGGCGCAAAACCTGCAACACTCATCGCTGGAGGCGATTCGGTTGCTCTCTGATTTCGAAACTGCCCGGGCCAAACTCTTGCATATCATCCTCTCCGGTTCAGCGCGGCTGGGCGAGATGCTGCTCACGCCTGAACTTTCGCAATTGGCGCAACGGATCTCAACCGTCTGTCGGCTGGAACCCTTTACCCCGGAAGAAGTAAACAGTTACATAACTTTTCGCCTCAGGGTTGCTGGGTGCAAAGTCGCTGAGAATCTTTTCTCGCCAGAATCGCTCGCTCAGGTGGCTGAGCAGAGCGAAGGCGTTCCCAGAGTAGTAAATTCCATCTGCTATCGCGCACTCTCGCTCGCGTATTCCACAGGCGAGCGGCGTGTGAGCGCCATGCTGGTGCGCCAGGCTGCAAGAGACCTTGATTTGTCACGCTCGCCCGGCGCCATTAATTCGAGCGTAGCGGGCCCTTTGCCGCGAACTGAAAAGTCTTATGGGCCCGACCCATTGCCGCAGCCGATAGAAGAAGAACGTGCATCTCTCGACCTCACGGAATGGAGCCCAAAGACGACAGAAGCAGTAACCGAAAAGGAAATGCAGTTTCGGTTCGCTGCGAGCTCCGTCGGGCAACCGCCATCTCCGCAACCGCCGGGAGCACGTCGGAAGGCAGCACCGATTGCTGAGGCCAGCCGGACGAGACGCAATTCTGCGTGGCAGGCTCAACTCCTTGGAATTCTCCGGACTAGACGCTGGCGCTTTAAGAATGATCGGTCTACTCTTGTAGTGGCGGCAATCATATTAGTTTTAGTTGGGTTGGGCTTATGGACGGGCTGGTATGAGCTGCGAGGCAAATCGAGTGTCGCGGGGCCGGCCGGGGCAAACGCAATCGCTAGCTCCGCTCAGAATCAGGATTGGACTTCTTCGCTTTCTGACATGCTCTACTCGCCCGTGGTGGCTGGGGGACTAAGCCAGAATCTCAACAGCGGCAACAAAACTCACATGTCAACAATCCAGACTCTGCCGCAAAGACTCCTTCCATCAAAGCTGCGCCCCCAGACTGCCAATCTAACCGAAACAGCACCGCCAGTTGGCCTGTCAAACAGCTCCAGAATTCCTACCAACCTGACGCTGCCCCTTGTGACTAATTCAAGACCGTTGCCGCAACCTCCTGGGTTAAGCGCAATGGGAGAATCCTCACCAGCCACCGGACTTGCAGACAAAGACCAGGCTTCCGCTCGACAACCAATCAAGATTGTTCAGCCGAAGTACCCGAAGTTCGCGGAATTGAGGCGCATTGAGGGAAGCGTGCTGCTCGAATTGCACGTCGATGCGTTAGGGAAGGTCCAAAAAGTGCGCACCGTAAGCGGCAATTCTCTGCTGAGAGAGGCGGCAGAAGAGGCGGCATGGCAATGGCAGTACCCGCCTTCCCCTGGAAACCAGCCGCCGACTTCTACAGTTACCCAGGTGCGGGTCAATTTCAAGCTGAATCCAGAGTCCAGGAGATGACGGCTGCGCGCTGAAAAACAGCTTTGAAGCAACATTTTTATAGCAGACCGGCCCATGAGTAGAGACTTCGAATTGCTGCGAAAGGTTGAACAGCGGTCAAGGAGTACCGCCAGGGTCCCTCGCCGTGAAGCTTACCCTGAGTCTGTCCGGCCGACCGAGATCACTGAATCGCACCAGGTAATCGGTCCTGCCGGACAAGTAGGCGCGCGGGAATCCGATTGGGTAAAAGCCCTTGCAGTTGTTCGAAAACGATGGCGACTTGCGGCGATTTTCGCCGCTACCGTACTGGGCGTTACTGCTTTAATTGCATTCTGGATCAAACCCGAGTATCAACCTTCCGGCCGGCTTGAAATCAATCCCCCGGGATCAGAAACATTCACGATGCAAGCTAGCGGAGGTTCCCTGAGCGAAACGCAATACCTTGGGACTCAGGCGCAGAACCTGGAAACCGACGATCTGGCGGTTGCTGTAATTCGCAAGCTGCGCCTTGACCAGAGTCCCGACTTTAACGCAAAGGTTCCCGCAGCGGCACCCTCTAAAGATCCGCTCAGATTTACTGCCGCGGAGAATGCCGCCTTGCGCACCTTCCGCGCGCGTTTGAAAGTCCTGCATGATCCCAATAGCCACATGATTGCGGTGAGTGTGACTGCTCACGAACCCCAACTCGCCGCGGACGTCACCAATACGCTCATGCAAACTTTCGTCGATCGCACCTTGAAGATGAGACATGACACAATCGCCAGTTCCAGAGCATGGCTGCAGGACCAACTCAACGATGTTCGCGCCAAAGCAGAACAATCCAACCGCGATCTAGCCGCCTTCCAGAAGCAGACCGGAGTTGCAGAAATCGACGAAGCAAGAAATACATTTGGCGACCTTATGACTGACCTGAATCGCCAGACGACACAGATCCAGTCAGAGCGTATTCAGCTTGAGTCATATCTTCAGAAAGCCCGTGAGGGGGAAGTTGACTCACTGCCTCAAGTACGCGAGAACCCGGTGGTGCAGAAGCTCACTCAGACCCTGGCTGAAGTGCGTGCACAACTCTCACAGGACCTGGTTATTTACGGGATCAATCATCCGAACACGAAAAAGCTGCAGAACCAGGTGGTTGAACTGGAGAAACAGCTCAGCATACAGAGGAAGGAAGCGCTCGACCAGCTTCGCATCAGCTATGACGCGGCACGCGCGCGTGAAAGGTTGATGGCGGCGCAGAAAAAAGAAGCCAGCAAAACAGCCAGTGACATGGCGGAATATAACATCCTCAAGAAGCAGGCGCAGGCCCAGGCTTCCTTGTATAACACTCTGCTCGGCCGGATAGAAGAAGCCGGTATCGCGGCGGCATCACAGTCCAGCAACATTCGTATAGTAGATTTGGCCCGCGTCCTGGACCGGCCCACGCGCCCTCATCGTGTCCGTTATCTTGGGTTTGGTCTTGTGGTTGGGCTTATGGGTGGAATCGTGCTCGCATTCCTGCGGGAAAAAGTAGATCGCCCGTTACGCACTCCACAGGACGTCCGCGATTGGACAGGTATTCCTTCCGTTTCCTTAATTCCTGAATTTGCCAGTAATGGGTTCCACCGGGGCATCAACAGACTCAAGCCAGCCCAGGATTCAGCCGGGCCTGCGAAGTTCCTGTTTGAGCGGCCGCATTCACCTGAATCGGAAGCGGTGCGCGCACTCCACGCGAACATAGTTCTGGCCAAAGAGGAGCAGCCACAGGTTGTGTTAGTTACGTCCTCGCTACCCGGAGAGGGAAAGACGACGGTGGCGGTGAATCTGGCGCTGGCTTTAGCCCAGTACCAGAGAACCTGCCTGGTTGATGCCGACCTCCGCCGCCCATGCGTGGCTGCCACGTTCGGCGTATCTTCCGACAGCGGCCTGGGAGACGTGCTGCTTGGATCTGTCGCATTGCAGGACGCGTTGATAACCATGCAAGATTCTCCAAATCTCGTCATCCTGCCGGGGGGGAAGGCGAGTGACGAGAGCGCACACCTGATCGCCAGCATGGTAATGAAGTCGGTAATGGAATCGCTACGCGCTCAATTTGACTTCATCGTCCTCGACTCGTCCCCCATCATTCCTTACGCTGAGGGACGCGCATTGTCCACCCTGACCGACGGCATCATTTTTGTGACCCGCTCTGGAATTACCCCCGGCCCTGCGATGGCTCGCAGCATGGAATTGCTGTGCGAACTCAAATCACCGCGAATCGTCAAAGTCGTACTCAACGCCCATAATTTTCCTAATCAGGACTATTACTACTATCCCTATAAACGCAGTTGATCTTTCCGTACTCCTCCCTGGCATCAAAGATGAACACCACATTGGACAATAGAGCCCGCCTCATGTCGCCTTTCTTGTACCGGCGCAAAGTATTGATCGTCGCCTTCCAGGCCTTGCTGGTGATGGCGACCTACTACACTGCCTTTGTCTTGAGGCTGGACTTCTCTGTAGACGCCAGGTCACGAACGGTATTCTTCTTGTCGCTGCCCTGGGTACTAGCCATCAAATTGGCGATTTTTCGTAGCCATGGTCTCCTGAAAGGATGGTGGAGATATGTAGGAATGAGCGATCTTGTGGACATAGCCAGGGCAAGCCTGATCAGCGGTATGTTGATCTACGCGGCTCTGTGGGTTGGGTTATGGCCTCGGCCGGGTTATCCAAGATCGGTCATTCTCATTGATCTGGTACTTACAATTCTCTTTATTGGCGGAGCCAGATTTCTTGTTCGTGCCCATACCGAAACCGTTCAAACCTGTGTTGCCCAAAAGGAAACTCTCGTGGTTGGAGCCGGCGTCGCCGGCAGTACCATCATGCGGGAATTGAAGCAAAATCCAGCTCTGGATTACAAGCCGATCGGATTCGTCGATGACGACGTCACGAAGCTGGGCATCAGGATCCACGGAAAGCGCGTACTGGGCACAACCAATGACATTGGCGCCTTAGCGGTAGAACACGGCGTGAAGTGTGTTCTGATCGCAATTCCGTCTGCCGAAGGTAAAAAAATAGACGAGATCATTAATAAGTGCTCGCAATCCAAGGTGGAATTCAAAATCCTCAATGGAGTCGGAAAGCGCATTGAAGGACGGTCGCGTATTGACCAAATACGGCGAGTCCGTCTGGAAGATCTTCTGGGCCGGGCACCCGTTCGCCTGGATCTCGGCAACATCCAGAAAAAGTTACAGGGTGAGTCAGTGCTGATTACCGGAGCCGGAGGCTCCATTGGTTCCGAACTCACCCGACAGGTTTCCCAGTTTCGCCCGGGAAAGGTGGTACTGCTGGAACGTTCGGAAAACGACCTTTTCCGGCTTTGCTGTGAACTCCGTCGCAATTTCCCCATGGTGAATCACATTCCCGTGGTCGGCGATATTCTGGACGTAGGCCTGCTGCGAGAAGTGTTTGCGGCCCATCGGCCTCATTCGGTTTTTCACGCCGCCGCCTACAAGCACGTTCCCATGATGGAGACGAATTGCTTCCAGGCGGTAACCAATAACATCTTTGGCACATACAACGTGGCGCTGGTGGCGCGGCAATTCGAGGTGAAGGACTTTGTCATGATCTCCACTGACAAAGCCGTAAAACCAACCAACATCATGGGAGTAACCAAACGAATCGCCGAACTCATTATCCTTGGGCTTCAGCATCAACGCACGCGCTTTGTGGCGGTCCGTTTCGGCAACGTCCTCGGCAGTAACGGCAGTGTACTGCCCACATTTGAAGAGCAGATCCGGAATGGCGGACCGGTCACGGTCACTCACCCGGAAGCCAAGCGATACTTTATGCTCATTCCTGAAGCCGTCCAGTTGGTGCTCCAGGCATCCACCATGGGACAGGGCGGAGAGATTTTCATCCTTGATATGGGGGAGGACGTCAAGATAGACGACCTCGCCAGAAATGTGATCCGGCTTGCCGGTTTTGAGCCCGGCAAGGAGATCAAGATCGTTTACACCGGTCTCCGCCCAGGCGAGAAGCTGGTGGAAGAGTTGCGGCTTCAAGCCGAGGGCCTGGCGCCCACTACCCATGAAAAGATCCGCGTGCTGCAAGGCGGCAAGGTTGACTTCCTCCAAGTGCGCGGGTGGCTGGATGAGCTCTCAACCCTTGTTGAATCGAGAAATGTGCACGGCCTGGTAAAAACATTGATCTCCCTGGTTCCCGAATACTCTCCCAGTGAAGAGATTCTGGCTCTTTGTGACGTGGACCGGCACGACTCCATAGTGCGTTACCGGCGCGGCCGGGCCAGCCTGGCAGTTCATTTCAGCGACGCCGCAGCTTAATTCCTGCAGTTTATTTCCTAAAGATAAAAGCACGATTGCTACTACGCAGGACACAATTCCACGCGCTTGATACCTCCATCCATAAAAAGGAGCAGCAGTGACAACTGAAGCAGTAGTGAAGTCGCCAGTTGAGCATCAGGAGAAGTCAACACGGTTGCAGTTCCTCGATCTGGGACTGCAGTTCGAACAGATTCGCAATGAGGTAATGCAAGCTGTGACAAACGTATTGGAAACGCAGCGTTTCATACTCGGCCTGGAGGTGGAGCAACTGGAAGCGGAAATATCCGACTACCTGGGCTGCCGCTTCGCCGTGAGTTGCGCATCCGGAACTGACGCCTTGATGCTGGCGCTCATGGCGACAGGGGTCAGCAGTGGCGACGAAGTAATCACTACGCCATTTACCTTTGTCGCCACTGCCAGCGCGATCGTGCGGGCAGGCGCGACCCCGGTTTTCGCAGACATTGATCCGAGATCTTACAATCTCGACCCGGAAAGCGTGGCCCGGGCAATTACGTCAAGGACCCGAGCCGTTATCCCCGTGCACCTCTTTGGCCTTCCTGCTGAAATGGAACCTATCGTGGATGTAGCTGAGCGCTGCGGGATTGACGTGATTGAAGACACAGCACAAGCCATTGGCGCTACACATCGGGGCCGGAAGGCGGGGACCATCGGCGCGATGGGGTGCTTCAGTTTCTTTCCTTCGAAAAACCTGGGTGGAGCCGGCGATGGCGGCTTAATCGCCACCAACGATCCGAATCATGCTGATCGCCTGCGGCTCTTGCGCGTCCACGGCAGCCGGCAAAAGTATCAATACGAAATTCTGGGTACTAACAGCCGCCTGGATGCGCTACAAGCCGCAATTTTAAGAGTAAAGCTGCGCCACCTGAATGACTGGACAGAACAGCGGCGACGGAATGCGGAACGCTATCGCAGGCTATTTGCAAATTCCAAAGGTGCAGGCCTCGTCTTGCCAACAGAAACCAGCGGAATGCGCCATGTCTACAACCAGTTTACAGTCCGCTGTTCTGAGCGCGACCTTTTACGTGAACACTTGCGTCGTGAGGGGATACCAACCGAGATCTACTATCCATATCCACTGCATCTCCAGCCCGCATTTGCGTATCTCGGCTACAAAGAGGGCAGCCTGCCGCATGCGGAAGCCGCTGCGCGTGAAGTACTGTCTCTTCCGAATTACCCGGAACTCACAGAACATCAGCAGGAAACAATCGTAAATGCGGTCACACGTTTCTTTAGTCATGCTTCCGTGAATGCGGAGAGGGAGGAATAGCCAATGGTCCGTCCGAACATCGCCGTCATCGGTTGTGGTTATTGGGGCAAGAATGTTGTGCGCACATTTCACAATTTAGGCGCTTTGCGTTGCGTGTGTGATGTACGCTCGCAGGTGCTCGATGCCGCCCGTGAAAAATATGGCGTGCAGACGACCTCCAGCATTGCGGAAGTCCTGGCCGACCCTCAAGTAGAAGGTGTAGCCATCGCAGCACCGGCTGTCCAGCATTATCAACTGGTCAGACAGGCCCTGGAAGCCGGCAAGCATGTCCTGGTCGAGAAGCCATTGGCGCTACATCTGGCAGAAGGACGGCATCTGGCCGAGATTGCAGACTCGCTCGCACGGGTGCTCATGGTGGGCCATATCCTCCAATATCACCCCGCAATCCTCAAGCTGAAAGAGATGATTTCGGCAGGAGAGCTGGGGAGAATCAAGTACATCTATTCCTCCCGGCTCAATCTGGGCAAGCTGCGCGGCGAGGAAAACATACTGTGGAGTTTTGCTCCGCATGACATTTCCGCAGTGCTGTATCTGCTGGAGGAAATGCCGACACGAGTCTCCAGCCTGGGTGGCACTTACGTAGACTCGCGCGTCGCGGACACCACGCTGAGCACCTGTCAGTTTGCCAGTGGTGTCAACGTCCACATTTTCGTGAGTTGGTTGCATCCTTTCAAGGAGCAAAAGCTGACGATTGTCGGCGGCAAGAAGATGGTGGTTTTTGACGATATGGAACCTGAGCGCAAGCTAGTGTTGTATTCGCATCGGATCGACTGGGTCGACCGCATGCCGGTTGCGCACAAAGACGATGGACAACTGGTGCCCATTCCGAAGGATGAGCCTCTGCTGCGTGAGTGCGAGCACTTTCTGGAGTGCATGCGGGAAAAGCGCAAACCGCGCACAGACGCTGCCGGCGCCCTGCAGGTATTGGAGGTGCTGGACGCGTGCGAGCGATCACTGCGCCACGGCGGCGGCCCTGTAGAACTCAATGGAATTGAACCTGCTTATTCCACACATGCCAGCGCGGTTATTGACCCCAAGTGCGAGATCGGGCGCGACACAAAAATCTGGCACTTCTCGCACATTATGGACGGAGCAAAAATCGGCGCACGCTGCAATATCGGGCAGAACGTGGTGATCAGCCCCGGGGTCAAGATAGGAGACAACGTAAAAATCCAGAACAACGTCTCCGTTTATACCGGGGTGGAACTGCAGGACGACGTGTTCTGCGGGCCCTCCATGGTCTTCACCAATGTCATCAACCCGCGCAGCCATATCAATCGCAAACATGAATACCGCCGCACTCTGGTGAAGCGCGGCGCTTCGATCGGCGCGAACGCAACCGTGGTTTGCGGAGTGACCCTTGGTGCATATTGCTTCGTCGCGGCCGGTGCGGTGGTTACGCGTGACGTGCCCGATTACGCACTGGTGATGGGCGTCCCGGCGGTTCAGGTGGGCTGGATGTGCTACTGCGGGAAACGGCTGCCCCGTTTTGCTCCTCAAGCAACTTGCACGGACTGCGGCCGTCAGTACTCGAATGAGAATGGAGTTTGCCGCGAGTTCGACGCCTCAGCAGAATGCAGCGGACCGGCAACGCGGCCGGTTGCGGCTTGAGCACTGAACGAATCTTGCCATGCCAGCAATCTCCGTAATCGTGCCCATGCGCAACGAGGCGAAGACGATCTCAACATGTCTCCATTCTTTGTTATCGCAAACCATCTCGCCCTCAGAGTACGAGATCATCGTGGTGAACGGGATGTCTGACGATAGTTCGATGGCAATTGTGCTCAAACTTCAGGCCGAATCGCCCAATTTGATGGTCTTGCAAAATCCCTTCCGCGTCATGCCCGCCGGAATGAATATCGGCCTGCGCCGTGCCCGTTCCCCGATCGTTATGGTGGCCGGCGCGCACACCAGCTATCCTTCACACTATCTTGAGACGTGCTTGAAGTATCTGGATAAGACCGGAGCCGATGTCGTGGGCGGCCCTTTGCTGACGGCGGCAAGCGGCGGCGGATTTGCGTCCAGAATCATCGCCGCGATTCTGAGCAGCCCTTTCGGTGTCGGCAATGCCGCGTTCCGTACGGGACTGAAAGAAGGTTGGGTTGATACGGTCCCCTATGGAGCATACAGAAAAGAAGTCTTTGACCATTGCGGCATGTATGACGAAAGCCTCGTTCGCGCCCAGGACTGCGAGTTGCACGCGCGCATCCGCCACAGCGGCAGACACATTTATCAAACCCCCGAATTGGCGACTTATTACCACCCTGTGTCGACATTTCAGGCCTTCTGGCGCAAAGCCTTTCTAGATGGACAGTGGCAGTATCTTGCTGTGATGAAGACCCCGCAATCGTTCGCAGTGCGCCGCTTCGCGCCGGTCTTCATGGTGCTGCTGCTGGCTGGATTAAGTTTTATGGCAATCTTTTTTCCCGCGATCCGGATGTTGATCGCAATTGTAATGCTCTTATACCTCCTGGCTGGCTTTTACTTCGGCTCGATTCGGACGGGCACGACTAAACTTCTGACCAGGATTTTGCTTCCTTTTTTCGCTTTCCCATTCCATGCTTGCTACGGATTGGGAACCCTTGCGGGCCTGTGGCATGTATCGCGCAAACCAGCGCGTCCCAAACCGCCCCGTACCACGGGCCCGCTCCAACACGAGAGTAGCGCAAAGCGGCAATGAAAAGGCTTTTTGATATTGTCGTTTCCTTCTGCGGACTTCTGTTTATCTTGCCACTGCTGGCGGCTCTCGCGGTTTGGATCGCATTCGATTCTCCCGGACCGGTATTTTATCGGGGAATTCGCGCGGGCCGGTGGGGAAGACCCTTCCGCATCTGCAAGCTGCGCACCATGGTGCTGGATGCCGAACAAATCGGCGGGGCCGAGACACCAGCGAATGATCCACGGATCACACGGGCCGGACACTTCTTGCGCAGATATAAGTTTGACGAATTGCCGCAACTGCTGAACGTCCTGAAAGGCGACATGAGCCTTGTTGGGCCCAGACCCGAAGTGATGGACGAAGTACTTCGCTACAGCAATGAAGAAAAACAACTGCTGCTCGTCCGCCCCGGCATTACGGATTGGGCTTCCATCAGGTTCCGGGACGAAGACGAGATCCTCCTCGGCAGCGCGGACCCACATCGTGCCTATCATGAGCTGATTCGCCCGGAAAAGGTCCGTTTGGGTCTGAACTATGTCCAGTATCGCTCTTTTGGCACGGATCTACGTATTCTCTGGTTGACATTGCTGGCGGTTCTGACTCCTGCCGAACACCACCATGCGCAGCCAAGAACGGTGTCATGTGATTACGGAAAACCAGAACAGTGAACTGGCGATCAACGCTGGCACACCGGTCAGGAAGCAGCCATTCGCTCCATGGCCGCAATTCAGTGCCGACGAACTCGCCGCCGCCTGCGCTGTTCTGCGCTCGGGGAAGGTGAACTACTGGACGGGCGAGGAAGGCGTGCAGTTTGAGAAGGAATTTGCAGCGTATACAGGCTGCCGATACGCTATCGCCGTAGCAAACGGGACCGTAGCCCTCGAACTATCGTTGAAAGCAATGGGTATCGGGCTAGGCGACGAGGTGGTGGTTCCATCGCGGACCTTTATTGCATCAGCAAGTGCGGCCGTGACGTGCGGCGCCACTCCTGTGATGGCTGATGTCGACCGTGAGAGCCAGAACCTTACTGCTGCTTCCATCAAGCCAGCGCTCTCTCCACGTACGCGCGCGATCATAGTTGTTCACCTCGCGGGCTGGCCGTGCGATATGGACCCAATTCTGGATCTAGCGCGTGAACACAAACTGAAAGTTTTGGAGGATTGCGCACAGGCGCATGGAGCCGCGTATAAGGGGCGCAAGGTCGGCTCCATGGGCGATGCCGGCGCTTTCTCATTCTGCCAGGACAAGATCATGTCGACCGGCGGTGAAGGCGGAATGATTACTACCAGCGATGAAACCATCTTCAAAGCGGCCTGGAGCTACAAAGACCATGGTAAGAACTACGACGCAATGCATCCAAGAACCGCGCCACCGGACTTCCGTTGGGTGCATGACGGCTTCGGAACCAACGGACGGTTGACAGAGATGCAGGCGGCAATCGGCCGCGTGCAACTGCGGGAACTGGACAACAGAGTAGCAGCACGGCGCGCTAACGCCGCCGCCCTCACGCATAAAATCGGTGATGTCCCCGGCTTGCGAATGACCGTGCCTCCGCCTGAAGTGAACCACGCTTATTACAAGTACTACGCCTTCCTGCAACCTGAGGACCTGCGTCGTGATTGGGACCGGGACCGGGTAGCGGCAGCGCTCCGCGCTGAAGGGATTCCCTGCTCCAGCGGGAGCTGCAGCGAAATCTACCTGGAGAAAGCATTTGAACTCACGGCAAGGCCTCGCGAGCGTCTTCCCGTCGCGCGCGAATTAGGCGAAACCAGTTTGATGTTCCTGGTGCATCCCACACTCGTGCCTAGTGACATGCTGGACGCGGCGCGGGCAATCCGCAAAGTTCTAAACGTGGCCGTAAACCCGGTGCAGCGGTACGTGGCGGCGTAAGCGACTCGATTTCCCAATGGTATGAACAGGTTTCCAAACAGCGCGAAATTTGCTTTTTCGATCTTCGACGATACCGATCTGAGCACGATAGAGAATGTGGCGCCCATTTACGATCTGCTGAGTGAGATCGGCATGCGCACCACCAAATCAGTGTGGCCGCTGGCCAGCGTAGCGGACGCGCAAGTGGGCGGAGCCAGCCTCCAGAATCCCGAATACCTCGCTTTTGTGCTTGGCCTGAAGCGCAAGGGGTTTGAAATCGCACTCCACAACGTGCGCAACAGTTGTTCGACGCGAAGCGAGATTGAGACTGGACTTGACGAGTTTAAGCGTCTCATCGGCCACGACCCGCGCGTGCACACTAATCACGCCGGTAACCGCGAAAACCTGTATTGGGGCCCAGCTCGCTTCTCCTCCGTTGCACCGTTCTATCGCGCGATGACATCGCTCAATCGTCGTCGGTTCGAAGGTCACATCGAGAACTCCAGCTACTTTTGGGGCGACCTATGTCGCCAGCGGATTGACTACGTGCGTAACTTTGTTTTTCACGAGATCAATCTGGACCGCATCAATCCGACCATGCCATATCACGACGAGCAGAGACCTTTTGTGAATATGTGGTTCAGCAGTTCTGACGGTTGCGACCAAACGACATTTTGTGAGCTGCTCAGCGAAGCTAACCAGGACCGGCTGGAAAAAGAGCGTGGAATCTGCATTGCTTACACACATTTCGCCTGCGGCTTCGTGAACGACGGAGTTGTGCATCCACGAGTTGAATATCTGTTGCGGCGGCTTGCCCGCAAAGGCGGCTGGTTTGTTCCCGTTTCGCGCTTGCTGGACTTTCTCCGCCAGCAGCGCCAGACAGCGTCGATTTCCAGGGCCGAACTTGAGGCTATGGAACGCGAGTGGCTTTTTGACCGCATGGCCGGCACCGTGCCGCATGCGGTACGTAAGTGGCGCGCTCACCCTAAATCTAAAGGACCGCGTCAGCGTAATGACAAAGGCTCACCGCCTGCCCGGGTCGTGCATATCACTTCAGTTCACACCGGCTGCGATGTGCGCATCTTTATCAAGGAGTGCCAATCGCTGGCGCGTGCGGGATATGAGGTCATTGGACTTACAAATGATCAGCAAGACGCTCACTCCGGTGGTGTACGAATTCGTGGCCTTGGTCGCAGCGGTGGACGCTTCCAGCGGGTAACAACCAAATTGCTTAGAATGGCTCGCGAGGCATTTCGAATGAATGGGGACGTTTACCACATTCACGATCCTGAACTGCTGTTGCTGGCTCTACTGTTACGCGCCAGAAAGAGATGCGTCATCTATGACGTTCATGAGAATCTGCCTTCAACCATTCTTTATAAACACTATATTCCAGCAAGGATCCGTCTCCCGATCATGGGCCTGGTTGATTTCCTGGAGACTGCGGCTGCCCGGCGGATGTCAGGCCTTGTTACAGCGACTCCATCGATTGCTGAACGATTTCGGAGTCTCAATCGGAATTGCGTTGTTGTCAACAACTTTCCCGATCTCCGCGAACTGGCGCCAGAGCAACCGCTGCAGTGGGCGCAACGGTCCATGTCCGTGGCCTATATCGGGGGCATCACGGAAGAGCGCGGGATTCGTGAACTGCTGGCGGCGATGGGATTCTTGCCGAAGTCGCTCCGAGCCAGACTGGAGCTGGCGGGCTGGTTTTCTGATCAGGCGCTATATTCGGAGCTTCGCCACCTCCCTGAGTGGGCCCCGGTAAGGTGGCGTGGCCTCCTGGATCGTCCCCAAGTTGCGGAATTGCTCGGCTCGGTCCGGGCAGGACTGGTTGTGCTGCATCCTGAACCAAACTTTCTGACCTCCCAGCCGACTAAGCTCTTCGAATACATGGCGGCGGGGATCCCGGTAGTGGCCTCAGATTTTCCTTTGTGGCGCGACATTATTCGCGGTGCGGGCTGCGGGATTCTGGTTGATCCTCGCGATCCATCGGCCATCGCCGAGGTGATCCGTTATCTCTTGACGCATGATGCAGAAGCTGAAGCCATGGGTCGCAGGGGACGGCAGGCTGTGGAAGAGCAGTTCAACTGGACCCGCGAGGAATGCAAACTGCTCGCTTTTTACGGTTCCCTGACCCATCTTAGGCATAGTGGCAGCGGTGCAATCGGGAAAACGTGTTGACCCCTGAGCAAACAATGGCTACGCGGGGAGGGCACAGTGCCATCCTTCAGCAGTCGCTCACCCGATACCGCGGTTTGCATCACAACAACGCCTGACATCCTGGAGAGTTCCACCGCCAACTGGGCCGGACGAGAAAACGCGCTGCTTCAGACGAAGATGGAAACCACCGAGAGATTCTGGAGATCAGAAAGGCAGATCGCTTTTGCGGCGGCCTACGCCGCGCTGCTCTTCGTGACCGCAGTAGCTCTTTGGAGTTGCGTGCATTTCGGGTATGAACCAGCTTTGGGTATAGCTGCGATTGTCATCGGCGCTGCCACGTTAGTGGCCCTACGCAAGTGGCCAATGACAATGTTTGCCGGTTTGTTGTTTGTGGGAAACTTCAAGACCATCCCTGCGCATGGTATTTCTCTTTCTGACCCCACGATGGTACTGTTTCTCCTTTGCTGCGGCGCGATTGCAATCGACTTTTTGTCGCGTTTGATCAATGGATACTCGGACTGGACCCTGGGCACCCTGCTCGCGGGACAGGCGTTTCGGATTTCCCTGTTCATACTTTTTATCATCGTGCTGGCGGCAAGCTTTCTCTACACGCCAACTGAGCAATACGGTGGCGTGAAGCTCTCGCGGTTCCTGGCATTTGAGACCCTCGCATTCTTTGGCCCGATTCTTCTGGCAAAAGATGAAAAAGCGCTGCGCCCATTCCTGTTGGCGACCATCGTTCTGAGCCTTGGCTTGTTAGCAAAGCAGATCATCGGTGTATGGCACCCTTCGCAACAAGTGCTCCAGGGAACGGGCGACGTGACCGAAATCGGACATGGCATGGCTTTTGCTACATCCATCCTCATCACGATTTACAGCAAATTGATCAATTCCCGGCTCCTGATGGCTAGTGTGCTCACGGCTTTGGCAGTCGGGCTGGTCACGGCGGCCGCTCGCACACCTGCGCTGGCGCTGGTTGTGACGCTGATTATCGTTTCATTCGTTCTCAAAACGGGTTCCCGTCATCTGAACGGGAAAAAAATGCTGCTACGTCTCTCTCTAATTGCGATCGTTGCCATCATGGCTTTTTTGTGGGTCCAAAACAAGCCCGGTATGCGTGACAAGCTCGCGTCAAAAGAACATGAGGTGGAATCCATGCTGTCTGGCTCCACTCGGGAAGGCGGCACAATCGCGAAGCGCATGGATTTCTACAATTCCGCGCTGAACGCCTTCACGCAACACCCGCTAACCGGGTTGGGACTGGGCGGTTGGAGTGTTTTCTATTCCGGTCAAGGTATTCCCGGGGAAGGCATGCCGAAGTATCCACACAATTTTTTGCTTGAGGTAGCGTCTGAACAGGGCCTGCCGGGTTTGGCGCTCCTTGTCACTTTGCTGCTGAGCCTGTTGTATTCAAGCTTGAAGATGGCAAAATCTCCAGAATTCGCGTTTCTTTTTCCCGTGCTGACGTTCCAAGTGCTTTATAACGCGTTCACTGGGACTGTCGAAGACCGCGCTCTCTGGTTCTGGTTTGGGATGGTTGTTGCTGCTTCACGGATCGTCCGTAACTCGCAGCCGCTGCACAGCAGGGCATGGAGCATGAATAGACAGCAAGTGCCGCAGCTTGCGGGAGCGGGTGGGTTTTACGATCGAAAAAGCTCTCGTTGTCTTTGAATTCATCCCTTGAACGAACGCTACCTGCGCGAAAGGGCGGGCGGGGTTGGGTAGCTTCGCTTCGGTCGGGTCTAGCGGCAAAGCGCTGGCAGTTCGTGCGAAATGCAGCCACGCTTAGCCTTGGCACGGCCACGGCGCAGGCAGTCAATGTAGTGGTGGCTCCGGTGCTGACGCGGCTATACTCCCCCGCCGATTTGGGAGCGCTGGGACTGTTTACCAGCTTTGTGGTGGTTGCAGCCGTCGCGACATCAATGAGTTATGAGCTGGGAATTGTCTCTGCTTCCAATAAAGAGAAAGCAGCGCGGCTTACCTGGGCGTCAATGCTCCTGAGCATTCCGGTCTGTGCCGTTTGCGGCATCGCCCTTTATATAATGATGCATTTTCAATGGCTCGGATACGGAGTTTTGCCAGCATACTCGATTCCAATCATGGTTGTGACGCTCCTTTTCATAAGCGTGTTCTCCAATCTGCGCTATTGGGAAATCCGACAGCAGCACTTTGAAACAGTCGCCAGGACAACAGTTGTCCAGCAGGTGACACGCTCGATTTCTCAGGCCGTTCTAGGATTCGCAGGCATTGGGTCCGCAGGCTTGCTGTTTGGAGAGATGTTGGGCAGGGGAGCCGGTGTCGGATCGCTCTTCCGCAATGCCTGGCCCGCTTTGAGGAGTGTTAGCGCCAGAGTCCGTCGAAGCGAGCTTGTTAGCGCATTAGCCGAAAATCGAAACCTGGCAGTCTATTCGCTGCCCTCGTCTCTCATAGACACACTGGCCGCCAACATTCCTCTTCCATTGCTGGTACAACTTTACGGGTCAGCACTCGGCGGCCAATTCTCTCTGATGCAGAGGGTACTCGCAGTCCCGCTAGCGCTGATAGCAACCAGTGTCGCAGATACTTTCCACAGCCGCATAGCTGTCTGCGCGCGAGAAAAGCCCGGGGAAATGCTGGGATTATTCGTGCGCACCAGCGCTGGACTGTTCCTGCTTGCTTTGGGCCCGGCACTCATACTTTTTTTTACCGGCGACCGGCTCTTCGCACTGGTTTTTGGAGAACCGTGGACCACCGCTGGCACATTGGCAGGGATTACAGCTCCCCTCTTCCTGGCGCAGATAATCGTCAGTCCGCTAAGCCGTCTGGTGTTTGTTCTGCGCGGACAAAAATCCAAGCTTATTTACGACCTGACTCTTATGGCCGGAATTCTGCTGATATTCGGCATCGCCTGGCGGCAGAAGCTCAGCCTGGTTCACACGGTATGGGCCATCACTCTGGTAAATATTCTTTGCTACTTCGTCTACTACATAGTCCTGCTGCGGATCGTCATCAAAGCCAGACCTAATCCGGCAACAGAGGCGCCAAGGATCTAGCCATGTGTGGCATTGCTGGAATGATCTCGGGCTCACGTCGCATTTGCCCGGCGCGTGCGGCTAAAGTACTGGACAGTCTGCGTCATCGCGGCCCTGATGACCTGGGCTGGCTGCTGTACTCGCATGGTTCAGTGCGGACTGGCCATGAATCAATCCCGCAGCACATTGAGGATTGTGACCTCATGCTGATGCACCGGCGACTTTCCATCCTTGACCTCACCAGACGAGGGTGGCAGCCCATGCGCACTGGCGACGGGCGTTACAGCGTTGTGTACAACGGCGAGGTCTATAACTATCTGGAGCTGCGCCGTGAGTTAGAGCGCCTTGGGCATGAATTCCATACGCGCACTGATACAGAAGTATTGCTGTTGGCTTATTCAGAGTGGGGCGCGGATGCAGTGCGCCGCTTCATTGGCATGTTCGCGTTCGCTATTTTTGATAGCGAGCGACAAACACTATTCCTGGCGCGAGATTTTTTTGGCATCAAGCCCCTGTACTACTCAGCTTCAGATGAACAGTTCGCTTTTGCCTCAGAGATCAAAGCGCTGCTGGACCTCAATTCCAGCAGGAGGCGAGTCAATTCGGCCGCGTTGCTGCTGTACCTTCGCCATGGCCTTTCAGATCAGGGCGACGCTACCTTGCTTTCCGGCATTCAGCAGCTGCCTGCAGCGCACTATGTGGAGGTGTCGCTCGATGACCCAGGCGTGGCCAAGCCTGTTCGCTACTGGAACCCGCAATTCACGCCTTCTGACGCGTCCTTTGAAGAAGCTGCGCAGAGGTTGCGCGAGTTGTTCATTGAAAGCATCCAACTGCACCTTCGCAGCGATGTGCCCGTAGGGGCCGCACTTTCCGGAGGGATTGACTCCTCGGCAATCGTAGCCTGCATGCGGAAAGTGGCCCCACAACTTGATATCCATACGTTCAGCTATGTCGCCGACGATCCTCGGCTGAACGAAGAGCGTTGGATTGACCTGGTCGCCGGCGCCGTTGCTCCCTCCGTGCATAAGACGCACACCACGTCGCATGATCTGGTAACCGATCTCGACGTTCTCCTAAGGGCACAGGAAGAACCGTTTGGCAGCACCACGATCTACGCGCAACACAGAGTTTTTCGATTGGCGAGTGAAGCTGGAATTAAGGTGATGCTAGATGGACAGGGAGCGGATGAGCTTCTGGGTGGCTATCGCTATTACATCGGCGCACAATTTGCTTCGCTGGTGCGACAGCATCGATTCTGGGATGCCTTGCAGCTTTTGCGCAATGCTCGGAAGCTCCCGGACAGTGGAATCGTGCAGGTGCTGCTGTGCAGCGCGGACTATTTTCTGCCCAAAGAGTGGCAAAAGCCGTTACGCGCGCTCGTAGCCAAAGAATTTACTCCAAACTGGGTCAATGCAACTTGGTTCCGCGAAAATGGCGGAGAGATCGCCAACGTAAATTACTGCCCCGGACCTCACGTGCTGCGATCCGCATTGCTGCGCACGCTAACGGAAACCAGCCTTCCGCATCTGCTTCGCTATGAAGACCGCAATTCTATGGCATTCTCCATCGAAAGCCGCGTGCCGTTCCTGACGCCGCAACTTGCGGAATTTGTCCTGTCCCTTCCAGAAGAATACATTGTGGCGTTGGATGGAACGTCCAAAGCCGTATTCCGGCGGGCAATGCGCGGCATTGTGCCGCAAGCCATTCTTGACCGCAAAGACAAGATTGGTTTTGCCACTCCTGAACGCGAATGGCTTTGTAACCTGAACGGCTGGGTGCAGGATACATTAAACAGCGAGACTGCCGCAGCGATGCCATTTCTCGATCTTGGAGCCATGCACCGCGAATGGCAGGCGATCCTTTCCGGCCGGCAGAGTTTTGACAATCGCGTCTGGCGCTGGCTCAACGTTATCCGCTGGTCGCAGGAGTTCGCCGTGGACTACGCGGCCTGAGTGCCAGTGACTGCGGTCAGCCAAAAAGGGCCTTGCGAAATGAATCCGTCGATTTTTCGCACTTAAGCCCATGCATTCGAGACTGTCAAAATGAACAGAAAACAAAATTTTTCACCTCATAGATCCACGCGCCTGCAACACCGCGCCAGATCATACTTCTTCAGCAAACGCCGGCCATACGGATCGGGCCGCCTGGGATTTGTTTTTGTACTTGCGAGCCTTGCTGCGGTTCTCGTTGGATGGGGCTCGTCATGCGGTCGAGGGTCCGAAACAACGCGAACAGGCACCCCAATATCTGCCGCACAAGCGGGCCGTCATCGGTACGTTTCCATGACAGGCCACGATACCAACGCCGGCACCGCAGAGCATTCCTGGGCTACGATTCAGCATGCCGCGGACCAGGTCACTCCGGGCGATACAGTCCACGTTGCGCCCGGCTTGTACTCCTCGGCGGTCAAGACCCTGGTTTCAGGTACATCTTCGGCGCACATCCGATTTATTTCCGATGTGAAGTGGGGCGCGAAGATTATTGCTCCATCGTCTTACACAGCCTGGGAGAACCGCGGAGACTACGTTGACATCGAAGGTTTTGACATCACTGGCGACGGGAACCTGGGAATTCTCAACCTGGGCTCTTTTGTCAGAATTCTGGGTAATCACGTGCATGATATTCCGGCCAAATGCAACGCTAACGGCGGCGCGGGAATCGATCAGGGCGAATTTGCCGCACAGGACAACGACACAGTCGGCAACCTGGTGCACGATATTGGAGACGTGAACGTTGCGTGTCCACGCGTTCAGGGGATCTACCACGCGAACCTGCGCGGCCACGTCTGGAACAACATAGCCTTCAACAATCAGGGTTACGGCATTCACTTGTGGCACGCGCCCGTAAATGTAGTGGTTGCCAACAACCTGGTATTCCACAACGGTGATGGTGGAATTCTTGTGGGCGCCGGTGACGCTCCTGGCGGAGTCATCGCCGACGGTATCGTAGTGACAAACAACATCCTCATTGAAAACGGCACCTGGGGCGCGGGCTGGGCGATCGTGGAGTCCGGCCGGATCGGAGCGCACAATGTATACGCTAACAATATCGCATGGCGGAATCGAAGGGGGATCGCGTTAGAGAATGGGCATGACATTGGCACCATCAATTCTGATCCGAAGCTGCTTCGCTACATGAATGACGGCTCAGGCGATTACCACCTCGCTGTCGCAAGCCCGGCCATCGGAGCGGGGACACAGACAGGTGCGCCGCCAATCGATTTTGACGGGTATGCCAGGCCAGAGGCCAAGCCTGACATTGGCCCTTACCAGTCAGGTTCCGGCGAGCCAGTTTGGCCGTGGTCTTACTGAAGCGTGGTCTTACTGAATAAGACCGTTTCACGTGAGCAAACAGAAAGTAGAATTTATGCACTCTGCGCTTGATGGCAAAGTCGCTATCGTGACGGGCGCCAGCAGGGGTATCGGACGGGAGATTGCGCTTGCCTTAGCCCAGTCCGGTGCTGATGTTGTGCTGGCCTCGCGCGATGGAGCGCAACTCGATGAACTGAGCCGGATTATGACTTCCGACGGCGGCAACGCGGTCCCGGTTCCCACCGACGTTAGCGATCCGTCCGCCGTGCATGCCCTGATAGGTACAACCCTTGCACAGTTCGGCAAAATCGACATCCTCATCAACAATGCGGGAACGAACTATATCTCCAGCCTGGTTCTCTCAAATGACACACGCTGGAAAGCAATGTTCGAGACTAACGTGTTTGCAGTGTACTACTCCACAAAGGCTGTTCTTCCGGCGATGATTCGGGCCAAATCGGGACGGATCATCAATATTGCTTCGCTCGCCGGCGTCGTGGGGGCGGCGCACAATAGCGCCTATTCGGCCACGAAAGCCGCGGTAATCGGGTTTACCAAATCTGTAGCCCTGGAGGTTGCTCGTCTGGGCATCACGGCGAATGCCATCTGTCCATGGCACGTGGATACCGCAATGATGCGCGAGGCCATGGATGCCAGAGCTGCAATGTTCGGCAACAATGGCCAGGAGTATCTCAAAAAGGTAGTTGCCCACCACCCGCAACGACGTCTGATCAACCCGAAGGAAGTCGCGGCCCTTGCTTTATTTCTCAGCTCAGAAGGAGCCGCCGGCATCACCGGACAAACACTGAATCAATGTGGTGGAGTTGTCACTGCGTGACCGCCGGTTTTCTGTTTTGCAATGCCTCCTGCCGTGATAATTACACCCGCCGAATCGATCAGGACTGTTGAATGTGAAGATGGCTATCACTTGCAGTTCAGGGTGTGGCCCGCAAAAGGCTTGCCCGTGGCTACGCTGGTCCTGGTGAACGGCATGATGAGTCACTCGGGATGGTTCCGCGAACTCGCCAGACTGCTTACAGCAATGCAGATCAATGTTGTAGGGGCCGACCGTCGCGGCTCTGGGTTAAATCAACACGACCGCGGTGACGCCCGGTCTCGTGAAATACTTCTCTCCGATCTACTTAGAACTATCGATCATGAGGCAAGAGGTGTCCCAGTGTACCTGGCCGGATGGTGCTGGGGCGCGGTGCTTGCCGTCAATGCGGCGCTGGAATTCGGCAGTAAATTCAAAGGCCTCGCGCTTCTGGCGCCGGGATTATTTCCATCCGCGCAGATCAAGCGCGCAATACAAGACGACATAGAAGGGCTGCAACACGCGACCCCGCCTCCCCGCCTGTTGCCAAGTCCCATAAAAGAAGAAATGTTCACTGACATCCCGGAATTCAGGGAACTTATGGCCCGCGATGTTCTGGCAGTACGTAATTTTACGCCGCAGTTTGTGCAGGTTTCACGCCAGATGCAACTGATTGCCGCTGCCCGCCTGGCGCAATTGACACATCCAGTGCTGCTTTTGCTTGCGGCGCATGACCAGGTCGTCGACAACAAAACGACACTGGCGAGATTTCAGAAGCTTCGGAGAGCCGCCCTATCTTCGGCAACATTGCCTTGCAACCATGGAATGCAGTTTGAAGCACCACAGGAGATCGCCAGCAATATCAAAAACTGGCTGACACGCCAGGGCGTCTCGGTTCCGGTCTACCGGAATGCGATATGAATACCAGCTCCGCCAACCCCGCGGTGGAAAACTTTTTGCGATCGTTTGCCGACTCCAGGACGGCGCAGCGTGAGGTTCTGCTGCGGTGCGTGGTAGCGCCGAACGCAAGCTGCGAATTCGGCCAGAGCCACGGCTTCTCATCCATTCGGTCAATCTCCGATTTCCAACGGGCCGTTCCGGTATGTGGCTATGAAGATTTGCGCGGCGATGTGGAACGCATGGCACAGGGAGAGGCCGGGGTATTGACATCAGAGCCGGTGCGCCGATTCTTCATTACCAGCGGTTCGATGGCGGCGCCGAAATATATACCGGTAACGCCGAGCTTTGTTCGCGACAAATCGCGCGCCTTCCAGACCTTCTGGAACCTTGTGCGCGAAGCGCATCCCGGCGTATCCAGGGGCAGCCTGGTTTTCAATTTCAGTGATAGCGGGCAGGAGCAACGCACAACGGGCGGGCTGCTGTGCGGTTCAGAGAGCTCTTTCTGGAATGCATGTTGGCGAGGCGTGAGCGGAAACGTTCGCTGCCCGTTCCCGCGCGAGATCGCAAATATCACCGACTCCGAAGCGCGTTACTACACGATCGCCCGCATCATCCTCGAAATGGACGTCACCGCGCTGATGACCTTGAATCCCAGCACGATGCTGCTCCTGGCGGAGGTCATTCAGCGGAACGCGCAGCGTCTTATAGAAGACATCAGTCGGGGGGGCTTGTCCCGGGACATCCCCGTGGCGCGCGAGGCAGGAGAATACATCGCTGCACACTTCAGGGGCAATAAACGGCGTGCCCAAGAGCTTGAGGAAGTGTTCCGCGGGGCCAGAGTAGGGTCCGCAGGGCGTTTATGGCCGAATCTGCAGCTTGTGGTTTGCTGGAGAAGCCCGATGGTGCACCCCTACATTGAACTTCTCGCGCCTTTCCTCGGCAGCATACCGCAACGCGATTATCTGACCATGGCTTCAGAAGGCATCATGGCAATTCCGTTCCGGGACGAGGTCAGCGGCGGGGCACTGGCAATCCACACGCATTTTTATGAATTCATTCCCGAGGAACTGGCTGAGCAAGCTGATCCGCCAACGCTGCTGGCGCACGAACTCGAGGTCGGCAGAACTTATGGCGTCGTGCTGACCACCTCGGCGGGACTGTACCGCTTCAACATAGGCGACGTAGTACGGGTCAGCGAGTTTAACGTTTCAACGCCGATTCTGGAATTCCTTCATCGTGCCGGTCACACGTGCTCTTTGACCGGCGAAAAACTTACGGAGAGTCAGGTCGCAGGGGCCGTTTGCCAGGCCGCCTCCCGTTTGGATCTGATCATCGGAACTTTTACGCTGTGCCCTGCGGTTCGCCCTTATCCGCATTATATTCTCCTTGCTGAAATCGAAGCCCCTTTGAGCCGGCGCATGTCAAGGCGCTTCCTCATGGCATTCGACGATGATCTTAGCCTGCGCAATGTCGAGTACAGGTCGAAAAGGTCGTCCCGCAGACTGGGTGCTCCAGAGCTATGTCTGCTACGTCCGGGAAGCTATACATCACTACGGCAGCGACGCATTGCTGAGGGAGCGAATGATGCGCAGGTCAAGGTAGCCTGCCTGACCCGTGATCTTGACTGGGACAAGCAGTTTCAGGTCCTGGAGCGAGTCTCATGCGAATCGCTGATGTAGCTGTTTACAGGATCTGCATCCCTTTCCGGAGGCCGTTTGGGCACGCACTTCATTGGCGCGACAAAACTGAGACCGTCATTATATGTATCTCCGATGACTCCGGCGTGAAGGGGTGGGGAGAGGTTCTGCCGCGCTCGTACCTTGACGGCGGAACCATTGCCAAAGCGCTTTCGCGTGAACTCCCCGACCTGGTGGAATCCTGGCGCGGGCGAATTTTTGAAAATGGCGACCAAGTGGTGGCGGCGCTACGCGAGGAGCATCACCGCGGATCGCGCTCTCTGGCTACCCGCGCCGGATGGGAGTTGGCACTGCTTGATCTCGCCGGAAAAACCTTTGGCTTCCCAGCCGGTGACGTCCTGGGCAGAAGGGTTGGGGCCGAGTTGGAGGCCGGTGCAGTCATTGGGTTCGATGTTCCTGCGGAAGAGCTCGAAAAGTACTGCCTTTGGCTGCGTCTTGCCGGAAGACGTCATATCAAGATGAAAGTTGGCCGAGGTGATGATCTTCTCCGCCTGCAGATTGTAAATGCCGTTCTTGGCCCGACCGTTCCCATTCGAGTCGACGCCAACGGCGCATGGTCAGTGGATGAAGCCATCTCTCAGGTCCGGCAGATGCGCTATTTGAATGTGTGCTCCGTCGAGCAACCGGTATCCGCGCGCGATCTGGATGCGATGCGGAAGGTGCGTGACAAAACCGGGATGGCTGTAGTAGCGGATGAGTCACTCTGCAGTCTGGAGGACGCTTGTTCCATCGTTAAAGTGCGCGCTGCTGATGTGTTCAACATTCGTATCGCCAAATGCGGCGGCCTGCTGGCTTCCCTGGACCTGGTCAAGCTGGCGAGAGATTCTGGCCTGTCCTGCCAACTGGGGACGCTGGTTGGCGAAACCGGGATTTTGTCACGCGCCTCGGAAATCTTCGGTGAGCGGGTCGAGGGATTTAACTTTCTGGAAGGAAAGCGGCAAAACCGGCAGCTCCTGGTTCAGGACATAGTCGAAGACTCAGGAGCGCATGGAATGCATGGTCTGGGTATCACGGTCGCAGAAGAGAGCCTTGCCCGATGGGCGGCTCTTGCCTCAAAAATTTCCGAACGAGTTCAAGGAGTAGCAATATGAATATCTCCAGCGAAGTTCTCGGCTACATCCGCAGTCAACTGTCGGTCGATTGTCCTGACATCGACCTGGACTGCAATCTCTGGACTGAAGGCTATCTGGATTCAACAGCTATTCTGGAGTTGATCCTGTGGCTGGAAAGTTCCTATAACATCACCATTCAAAACGAGGAATTGACTCCGGAAAATTTTGCAACGCTGCGCAACATAGAGGAATTCGTACAGCGGAATGCAGCATCTCAAGTTGGAAGCGATACTTGGCCGGCAAGGACGTGAAACATGCCGCTGCCCGATTTAATTGCCGGAACAGCCGAGCGTTTTGCGGGAAAGACCGCTCTCATTTATCTCGACCAGAGCATCACCTTTGGTGCTTTGTACCTGCAGAGCAGGCAGGTTGCAGCGCGTTTGCAAAGGCTCGGCATCGGTCCAGGTGCGCGCGTTGCCATCCTCCATGAGAACGCGCTGGCGCCCGTGATCTTCTTCTGGGGCGTTCTCGCCAGCGGCGCTCAAGTGGTCGACGTTCCCTGCCTGGCAGGCGTCGAGACGATCGATGAGATTCTGGCGGAGTGTAAACCGGCCGCAATAGTTCTTTCTGTTCATCAGCGCGAGCGGCTAATGCGGACAGGCGCGAAGGCATTGCCTGGGGTTGTCCTGATGGAAGCTCCTTCTACAATCAGCCCAGGCGTCCGAAGTTACTATTCTCTGTCTGAGATCGTCGCTTCAGAATCCTCTGACGTGACGTTACCGCGCGTGCACGATTCTTCAGTAGCTTTGATTATCTACACCTCCGGCACCACCGGACGTCCCAAAGGCGTGATGCTATCTCACCGCAACCTGCTTTCGAACATCGCGGCGGCAAACAGCCGAGTGGGTTTGACCAGCGATGACAGTATTCTGGTCGTCGTTCCTCTGCATTTTATTCACGGACGCATGCAACTGCTGACTCATACCATGATTGGGGGCACCATGGCGTTCTCGGAGGGCTTCCATTTCCCACAGCAGGTCATACAGGAATTGGCAAAATATCAGGTCACAGGCTTCTCCGGTACGCCGTATCATTTCTACACTCTGCTCGAACGCACAGACATAGCCTCCAGCCGTCTACCTCAGCTGCGGTATGTTCTGGTCACGGGGGGGGCCATGCGTCCAGAGGGGCTTATAAGTCTCTCAAAGGCATTGCCCGGGGTGGAGATCCACGTGGCATATGGCCAGACAGAGGCTTCGCCGAGGATCACTTATCTTGGGCCATTAGAGGTCCTCAGCAATCCGGAATCGAGCGGCCGACCACTGCCCGGAGTGCTGGTACAGATCCTGGCAGAGGACGGTTCAGAGCTGTCACCCGGAACCGTGGGCGAAGTGGTTGCCAGCGGTCCTAATATCATGTGCGGTTATGTCTCCGGAGATGAGATCAGCTCCCAGAGGATCGATTCCTTCGGGCGTCTTCATACGGGGGATATTGGCAGTCTTGATCATCACGGGCACCTGTATCTTGCAGGCAGAAAATCGGACCTGATCAAGTCAGCCGGAGAACGCGTTTTTCCCCGCGAAGTGGAAATCGTTCTCGATATGCATCCGGCTGTTCGCGAATCGGCAGTGCTTGGAGTCCCTGACCGCATTCTTGGAGAGAAGATCGTGGCATGCGTCGCGTTGAAACCAGGAGAAGAGATAGACGCTGAAGCGCTTCGCACACACTGTCTCAAACTCCTGCCTCTTGTCCGCACCCCACGTGAAATTCGCTTCACGCAGAGCCTGCCCAAGACTGAGTCAGGCAAGATTGACAGGCGTGGTGTCGTGGCACATTTCAACGAACTCGGCAGCGCAAACGCCGCTTAGATGAACTGCTCGGACAGTTATCACTCTGTATGCCGGATCTGTTCAACTTCATCGACACCGTCCGACGGGAAAGATCGCGAGACGTTCTTGACATCCATCACACCGTGAGCCCGAGATATGAAACTGCCGCGATCTTGACGAAATTGGAACAATCTTCCCGTTTCCCGATAGTTGTTTTTCATCATGTTGACCGATCAGCGTTCCCGGTTGTCAGCAACGTCTGCGGGACTCAATTCCGGCTGGCTCTGGCGCTGGGATGCTCGATTCGTGAACTTCCACGGCGTTATGCCGAGGCCTGTGAGCAGCCCATCAAACCAGAGCTCAAGAAACAAGGGCCCGTTCAAGAACAGGTTTTCATCGGAAAGGACGTAAACCTGGAAATATTGCCGCAGCTCGTCTATCACCAGGACGATGCGCCACAGCCATACATAACCGCGGCCATCATCGTTGCACGCGACCCTGAAACGGCCAAAGTGAACCTCAGCTTCCATCGCCTCATGATCATGAATGAAAATACAACAGCCATTTTCATGGCGCGGGGGAAACATCTTGACCGTATTTATCGCAGGTACGAGAGCGCGGGAGAACCCATGCCAATCGCCGCGTTCATCGGCGCACACCCGGCTTGTTCTCTCGGAGCGCTGTACACAGGAATGAGTGACGTGGAAGAGTTCGACATTGTGGGCGGCCTACTGCGGTCACCGCTGCCTGTGATGCAATGTGTGACGAACCATCTGCACATCCCGGCCGAAGCCGAGTTCGTATTGGAGGGTCTTGTATCACCAGGCAAGCGAGTGGAGGAAGGTCCTTTCGGTGAGTTCACCGGGTTTGCGACCGGCACAGCTTCTTGTCCCGTCTTTACGGTAAAAGCGCTTACTTACCGCAATGATGCCGTTTTCCAGGATATTGTGAGCGGTCTGACGGAACACCTGCTGCTTCCAATTCTTGGAATGGAACACCGGCTGTTGACGCTCGCGCGGGCTGCTGTGCCAACCACAACCGCCGTCAAAGTTTCGGTACCGCTGACTGTTTTTGTCGCAATCAAAAAACAAGATGATTCACAACCTGAACGCATCATGGAAGCGCTGTTGGCGAGTGACATTTACGTGAAGCAGGTGGTTGTGGTGGATGCCGATGTAGATGTCTCCGATTTACGCCAGGTGGTAACCGCGATTGCCTTACATACCCGGCCCGACCGCGACATCATTGTTAAGCGCCGCTTCCTCGGCACAGCGCTCGACCCGTCATGTGAGTCGCCGGATGGTTTCACCACGAAAGTAGGCATCGACGCCACACTGCCGCTCAATCGCACGCGCCCTGTAAACAGGAACAGAGTGCCGCAACAGATGCTTGATTCCATCGACCTCTCAGAACTACTGCAGGCACGCTAGCTCCAGTTCCAGGCGCAAAAGCAACACAGGAATTGCGTATGAAATCTTTCGAGACCGATGTCTTGATCGTCGGAGGCGGCGGCGCAGCAACAGCTTCCACCATCAGCGCCCATGAGAACGGCGCGCGCACGCTGCTGGCGGTCAAAGGACGTTTTGGGGTTCCTGGAGTTCGCGGCGCCGGAGCAACATCGAACCCGCTGGGAGACTACTGGACGATTCGTACTGTGGGACCGGAAGGCAGCTTCTTCAACCCTCCAGAACTGGTCTATCGTGACATGATGCAAACCGGCCTTGGAATGGCCGATCCAGCACTATGCCGCATTTTCGTAAACGAGGTTGGCGATGCGATAAAGAGACTCCAGCAAATGGGACAGCGATTCAAAAGCAAGGTCCTGGCAACCATGGAGGCAAATCCGCAGAATGGAGGTACAAACAGCATTGTTGCGACACAGAAAGCGGTCATTGAGGCAACCAATACACGTGTCGTCGAACAGGCCAATATCATTGATCTAATCGTCGAGAATGGACGTTGTATCGGCGCCGCCGGCATTGATGATGACGGAGAGCCGCTGCTGATCGCGGCCGGAGCAGTCATTTTGGCCGCCGGCGGCGTCGGGCAGTTGTTCCGTTACAGCTTCAACCCCCCGGGCAACACAGGCGATGCTTACGCCATTGCTCTGCGCGCTGGCGCCGATCTTTTCAATATGGAGTTTATGCAACAGGGACTGGCGACCACCTGGCCGACGCAGGCCATGGTGATGCTGTATGACATGGAACAGCCGTACCGATTGCTGAATGCCGATGGCAAGGCGTTTGTCCAAAACTATCTACCGGAGCACGTGACTCTGGAGGAGGTCTCAAAGCGCAAGGCATCGCATTGGCCTGTGAGCTGCCGCGATCACGCCTTGCATCTCGATCGGGCGATCAAGGCGGAGGTAACCGCTGGTCGTGGCACCAGAAACGATGCGGTGTTGCTGGATCTGTCCGGGGCGCGCCGCGGATTTGAACCTGAGCTCTTCGTAAAGTTCATGCTCTCAAAAGGTCTGGACGTGAAGCATGATTTGTTGCAGGTGCAGATCCATCATCACACAAGTAACGGCGGCATTCGCATCGATGAAGACGCACAAACCAGTGTCACGGGACTGTTTGCCGCTGGAGAAGCAGCCGGCTGGCAGGGCGCCGACCGCTTAGGCGGGACGATGCTGGGAGGATCTCAGGTGTTCGGCTGGCGCGCGGGCGCCCGCGCAGCCAAGGTCGCGGCGACCCGACCCGGCAAAAATCTTGGGCCGCAAGCTTTCGAACCATTCGAGAAACAGGTCCGCGTGTTTCACGAATCGCAGGGCAATCAGCGCCCGATGGACCTCCGCCGCGGGCTGCAGAAGGTCATGTGGGAGACACTCCTGGTGGAGAAGGACGCGGAAACGCTTCTTCGGGCCAGGCGATATGTGGAGGACGACCGAGAGCGCTTAAGCACCAGGCTCAGAATTGCCGAACCGGCAGATTTGGCTATCGCATTTGAACATCGCAACCTGCTCGACGTTGCCGAGGTCATCATCGCCGCAGCGGCAATGCGGACCGAGAGCCGGGGCAGCCATTATCGTCGTGACTACCCGAACCGCGCAGACAATGACTGGCTGACGAATATTTTTGTCAGCCGAGGCAATGGAGATCTGGCCCTTCGCAAGCAGTGGGTGGAGAGCGAAGTTGGATGGGTGGACCAGCCTGGGGACGTGAGAATCAAGCCCTGGGGCTGAGATCAGAATCAGTTCCGAGATTACACCGCAGTGGAGATCAGGCCATACACTCAGGATTTAGAGTCCATGGTGAGAGCTTTCAACCGGCGCTTGCGGGCTGGAGGCGAAAAAAACTGGACGTTCCCGGAATCTTATACGCCCCGCTATCCCAGATTGCCAGACAAAAATCCGTATCAGGAGCTTTTCCTCACGTGTGATCACGGCGAGGTTCGTGGAGGGTATCTGCTGACGCACAGCCTTTTCGCATTGCATGGACAAATTATCCGGATTGCCTGCGGCCCGCAACTCAATACGTCAGAGGCGATTGTCGATCCCGCTTATGGATTGACCGGCGCGCTGAACGTCCGCGATGCATTGCAAAAGCAGCCTCTTCTTTATGGTCTGGGCATGGGAGGCTTCGAGGAGAAGCAGGCGAAATTGCTGGCATCCATGAAGTGGCCGATGCGCCAGGTGCCGTTTTTCTTCAAAGTGCTCAAGCCGTCGCGGTTCTTCGCCAACATCACGCATTTGCGGAGAACGCAGAGGAACCGCATCATTCTGAACCTGGCGCGTTATACCGGGATCGGCTGGGCGGGCATCCGGATTGCGCAGTTCCGCCCTGGCTCGCGAAACGGCTGGGATAAGGTCACGAACTGCTACAGCTTCGGACCGTGCGCGGATGACATCTGGAGCAGGTGCAAGGACAGATATTCGCTGGTGGCGTTAAGAGACAGCGCCACACTGAACAGACTCTATCCATCCTCCGACGTGAGATTTCTCCGGCTGCTGATCTCGCGCGCAGGCGAGCCTATAGGTTGGGCGGTCATGCTGGACACGCAGATGTCCGGGCATAAGCATTTCGGCAACATGCGCGTGGGTTCCATTGTGGACTGCCTGGCCGAACCGGAGATGGCTGGGCTAGTCGTTCGTTACGCTACTTCTTTTCTCGAGCAAAGAGGCGTGGACCTGATCGTAAGCAACCAGGCGAATCCGGCGTGGGGCAAAGCCTTCCTTGCAGCGGGCTACCTGGCGGGCCCAAGCAATTTCATTCTCGCACTATCACCGATGCTGGTGGCACGCCTTGAACCGCTGGAAGTTTCGCGGAAACGCATTCACATGAATCGGGGCGATGGCGACGGTCCCATCCATCTGTGAAACTTTCACATGCTAAAACTCATTCAGGTGACTCCAACTCCCGACTGGTGGGCCGGACTTGACCAGTTTCCCGACCGGCTTACCTACCACACGGAGGAATGGATCCGGTTCATTGCGGATACACAACACGCGACGCCGATCTCCGCAGAGGTATGCGATGGCTCTTCAGTCGTCGGTTACTTTCACTCGCTGGCCATCCGTCGTTTCGGGCTCAAAATACTCGCGAGCCCTTTCCCGGGCTGGACCACGGAATACATGGGCTTCAACCTGTTGCCGGGGATACCACGGTGGCTCGCGCTACAGGCACTTGAGCAGTTCGCCTTTCGCGAGCTCGGTTGTGTGTACTTGGAGGTGGCCGACCGCGCTTTCACTCTGGAAGACGGTAAGCGCGCCGGATTCGAGCAGCGTCTCTCGGGCAGCTACGAAAGCGACCTGATCAAGTCAGAGGAGGAACTTTTTAGATCTATGGACCCGTGCTATCGGCGTCGCGTTCGCAAAGCCGCCCGGCTTGAAGTGGTTATAGAAGAGGCCCCCGGCGACGATCTCTTTGTCACGGAATACTATGAGCAACTGAAGGATGTGTTCCGCAAACAAGGGCTGATCCCAACCTACTCCATAGAGACGGTACGCAAGTTCGTGCAGCACCTTCATCCCACAGGGCGACTCGGACTTCTGCGCGCTCGCAACAAAGAAGGAAAGTGCATTGCAACGGCCATCTCTCACGGCATGCACAAGTTTGCGCAGGTATGGGGATGCGCCAGCTTTCGTGAGTCTCTGCACCTCTCTCCCAATCAGGCGCTGCACTGGTATGCGCTCAGGTACTGGCGCAATCGTGGGGCAGAAACCTTTGACTGGGGCGGCGGCGGAAAATACAAGGAGCAATATGGCTCCCGCGAAGTCACGGTCATAAGACTTTCCAAATCACGCATTCCGCTTCTCTCCAAATTGCGCGACCATGCGCAATCTCTTGTTCGCCAGCAGTTCCGCGTTCGAGGGTGGTGGAAAAATTCCACTCTCAGCAAGGCCTTCAACTTTTCTGGAAGGAGTTCCGAATGACATCATCTTTAATTGCCGGACCAGCACAATCTTTGATTGAGCGAATCCAGAACCGAAAATCCAACATCGGCATCATCGGCCTTGGCTATGTTGGTCTTCCACTCGCGCTGCTGTTCGCCGAAGAGGGTTTCCCGGTGCTCGGGTTCGACATAGATGCGAAGAAAGTGCAAGCGCTGATCGACGGCGAATCCTACATCTATCGCGTACCGCGGACAGAGATTCAGTTAGCGCGGCGAAAAGGCTTCAATGCGACCAGCGATTACGCTCTTGTCAGCAACATGGATGCAATCGTGATCTGTGTTCCCACACCTTTAGATGAACATCGGCAGCCGGACTTGAGTTATGTCAGGTCAACCGTGGAATCCATTGCTCCTCATCTACGCCCCGGGCAGTTGCTGATTCTGGAGAGCACGACCTATCCGGGGACTACGGACGAATTGGTTGTGCCCATCGTGGAACGGCTGAATCGTGCCCAATGCCGGGTAGCGCGAAACGGCGAGCCGCCAGACAACAGCATCCTGGTGGCGTTTTCACCGGAACGCGAGGACCCGGGCAATGACAGCATAGCTCGCAGAGATGTTCCTAAAGTTGTGGGCGGAGTTGACGCTTTGGCAACGGAGTTGGCACGTGAGCTGTATGCCGCGCTGTTTCGCCGCGTGGTTACCGTGTCCAGCCCCGCGGTAGCGGAGATGAGCAAGCTGCTGGAAAACATTTATCGATGCGTGAACATAGCTCTAGTGAACGAGTTGAAGCTCCTCTGTCTGCGAATGGGAATTGATATCTGGGAGGTTATTGATGCCGCCTCAACCAAACCCTTCGGGTTCCAGCCTTTTTATCCGGGGCCAGGTCTGGGCGGGCACTGTATACCAATCGATCCCTTCTATCTTTCCTGGAAGGCACGGCAGTGGGATTTCCAGATGCGATTTATCGAACTTGCCGGTGAAATCAACACCGCAATGCCACATCACGTGGTGGGAGCGGTGGGGACCGCCTTGAATAGCAGAAGCAAACCCGTAAACGGTTCGCGCGTACTCGTCCTGGGCGTCTCCTATAAAAAGGATATAGACGATCTTCGCGAATCTCCAGCCCTGACGATCATCGAGTTGCTCCGAGCACAAGGCGCGGCGGTCAGCTACCACGACCCATTCTTTCCCGTGTTGGACAAAGTACGAAAATACAACCTGCAGCTCCGATGCGCGCCGTTGGAAAACCTGGGCGACTACGACTGCGTATTGATCGTTACCGATCACTCCAGCTACGACTACGGCGATATCGTGCGCCAGTCCCAGTTGGTTGTCGATACACGGAACGCCACACGAGGCATCAACTCCTCTAAGGTTGTTCGCTGTTGAGGCGAATACGAAAAAAGAGGGCGAGTCTCCTCGCCCCCGGTAGTGTTGCCTGTTGATTGTTTACATCCAGGGCCACGCGGACGGCGTGGCGCCATACTCGTACGGTCCAATGTCCGGTCCAGTGCCGAAAGGTCTTGGAGCGCCGTCGAAGTCCTCTGGCGGCATTGCTTGGGTTGTACCGGAGTTGATTGCACGGCTGGTTGACTGCAAGTGGTAGTCGCCGCCACCGGCAGGCTGATAGTTCACCAGCAGCGGGTCAGCATTGATGGTGCCGACATCATGCAGCCCGTTCTGCAGCACAATTCCCTGAGCGTTATTCCAAATCAAGTTATTTATGTACTTATTGCCCGTTCCAGTTGGACCAGCTTCGTAAATTGCCAAGCCGGCACCCCAACTGCTCCGGTTGTCCATGACTATGTTGTTCGTCACCGTGGTGTTGTTGTCGGTTACACCCCCAGGGGCGTCTCCATCCCCGACAACGATTCCACCTTCGCCGTTCTGGAACACAAGGTTGTTAGCAATCACAACATTGTTGGCTGCGTGCCAGAGTTGGATTCCCCAAGCCGCGTTGCGGTAGGAAATGTTGTTGAGAATATGGCCGCGGAGATTCGAATGATAGATACCCTGAACCGTGTAGCACTGAACCGCGGGGTTGCCTACGTCATGAACCACGTTTCCAATGATGTCGTTATCGGTGCCAGCGAATGAGGCGTTGTCAATTCCTGCCCCACCGTTGCTGGAACACGATCCCGCAATATTATGTACGTTATTGCCGATCGTGCGCACAAATGAGGCATTGTTCAGAACGCCGATGCGCACGTTACCGCTGATATCGAATCCTACGATGTCCACGTAGTTACCCGAGTTCGTCCACGCGGTATCTGTGCCGCTGCCGACGATCTTTGCGCCCCACTTAACGTCGGAAACGAAACGAATGCGAGCAGTTGAGCTGCCGCTAATTGTGCTGTTAACCACGCTGTAGGTACCTGGCGCAACGTGCACAATCGAGCCCGGCTTTACCATGTTCGCAGCGTGCTGTATGGTCGCCCAGGGTGCTGATGCCGTACCACTGTTGGCATCGCTGCCGGTGGGCGAAACGTAGAACCCGCCAGTGGTTGGCGTGGGAGTCGGAGTGGGTGTCGGACTTGGAGTGGGTGTCGGCGAGGGCGCCGGCGCACTGATACTGACGGTTCCTTTAGCAGAAGATGCTGTATTTGCGATGCTTGTCGCCGTGATGGTCACCGATCCCCCCGATGGTACCGAGGCCGGGGCGGTGTACAAGCCGGACGAGCTGATCGTGCCAGTGGTCGCACTGCCTCCCGCAACGCTGTTCACCGACCAGGTGACTCCAGTGTTGCTCGTGCCGGAAACCGTGGCGGCGAACTGCTCTGTAGCGCTCTCCAGCAAAGCCGCGGAAGTTGGCGAGATAGTCACTGCAATAGAGGTTGAGCCCGGGAACCAGGGCCAGGTTTTTGGCATGGTACCGTATTCGAATTCTCCAAGGTCCCATGCCGAATTGATGGGTCGAGGACCGCCATCGGCGTCATAGGTGGGCGCTCCGGTGCTGGTCCCGTGATCGCGGGCCGGGCTGGTGGATTTCAGGGAATAACTTCCATCAACTCCGCCGGTGTAGTTCACAAACTGCGGGTCTGCCACAATGGTTCCCGATTGCACCGACGGAGATTGCAGTGTCAAATTGCCTTTCGGGTTGTTGTACACCAGGTTGTTGAGGTAGCGATCATTCGTGCCGATCGTCCCGGACTCCTCGACGATCCCCCATTGCGTGTTGTTCACCACAATGTTGTTCGTGACCAGCATATTGGAGGTGCCGTCGATGTAAGCTCCGCCATATGCGTTGTTGAACACCGTATTGTTGGCCACCGTCACTGCACTCGCCCCATGGTAGAACTGCAGTCCAAAGCCAGCGCAACGATAGACCACGTTGTTCCACACGTGCCCGCCCACATTCGAGTAAACGATCCCGTGCACGTGCCCGTCGAGCGTAGGCCAGGAGCCAATGTCGTGCACCGTATTGCCGATGGTGTCATCGTTCGTGCCACTCACGTTGGCATGGTAGATTCCGGCTCCGCCATTGCTGCCGCATACTGCGTCGCGGGCGGGAATGTTATGCACGTGGTTGCTGATGATGCGGTTATTCGATCCCCAGTCAGCCATACCGAGACAGCTGTTGCTGTCGCCGGCCAAGTCAAAGCCGAGGATATCCACATATGAGCCGTTCAGCTTGAGAACGGTGTAGGAAGAGCTACTGCGGATTTTGGCCCCCCACTTCTGGTCAGAGATGAAGCGGATGCGCGCCGCAGCCGTTCCGCTGTTGTTCAACGTCAGCAGGTCCTGGGTATAGGTCCCAGGCACAACGTGCACCGTCGCACCCGCACCTGCCGTATTGGCGGCATGCTGCAGCGTCAGCCACGGACTGCACGCCGTCCCGCTGTTGCTGTCACTTCCCGTCGTCGAGACGTAATACCCCGGAGGGGCCTGAGAACAAGTTGTTTGCGCAAGAGAACACAGCGAACATGCCCACACGAATGCTATTAAGCCGAGAATTAGCTTCACTAGAAATACACTCCAGTTTCTTTTGGATTTTTTCGGGCAGCCACGCTTTATTTAAGCGAACAGTCCGGTCGATCTAAGTGGCTGTAACTGGTGAGCGGCAAGGAAAGGAAGGTCATCGAGCAGGATAGGAGAATTGCTGCGCTGCTCGCGTCCGCTCAAGGGTGGATGTTTCGCGCTGATGCAAGCTTATTGCGCGGGTCCGTAAGTAACTATAGAAGAAACACCCTAAGGGGTCAACGATAGGCACTGAGTACAGGACCAAGCTTTCTTAACTCGGACTAAGAGAATCAAGACCAGAGTTCAGCAAGAGTTTTTCAACTGAAGCATGTGCTCTGACGAGAGCCAATCACGTGAGCTTCGCCAGACCCCGCCGAGCCATTCAATTTCGAGGAGGTCTCATGGATCGTGTATTTATTCGCGTTGTTAGCCTTGCGATTGCCCTTCTGTATGCGATTGCCATGGCATCGCAGGCTGCCATTCCCCAACAACAAACGGTACCGCCAACCAGGTTCCCGTCTGGAGAGAACACTGGGAACAAACCTGAGCTGGATCGGGCCCGATCAACTGATACCTCCGTTGCCTCTCAACCAACACTGTTTACAAGAGCGAGAACAAACGACGCAATGCGTATTGGGGGCGGCGACCTGCTGCTGGTCACCGTGTTTGGTGCATCGGATTACAATCACGAAGTTCGCGTGGCAGGTGACGGCTCTGTCAATCTCCCGTTCATAGGTCCGGTGCAAGTCGCAGGACTGACGATCCGCGAAGTTGCGTCCGATTTGCAGGCGCGACTCAGCGAGGGAGGCTATTTCAATAACCCGCAAGTAGGTGTGTTCGTAAAGGAATACGCCACCCAGGGAGTATCGGTACTCGGTGAAGTGCAAAAGCCAGGCATCTATCCACTCCTGGGTGCGCGGACTCTATTCGACCTGATTTCGGAGGCGCAAGGCACGACTCAGACGGCAAGCGACAAGGTGTCAATCACCCACCGCGACCGTCCGCAGCACCCGGAAATTATCAAATTAAGTTACGACGTAAAAGACTCGGCACAAAGCAACGTGCAGGTTTTACCAGGTGACACCATTGTGGTCCAGAAGGCCGGCATGGTTTACGTAGTGGGAGAGGTGCAGAAACCTTCAGGCATTGTCATGGCCAGTCCCAATCTTACGGTCCTGCAGGCAATTGCGCTCGCTCAAGGCATGAATTCGAATGCCGCACTCGATAAGGCGAGACTGGTGCGCAAAACGGATGATGGCGAAACATATATTCCGCTGGAGCTCAAGAAAATGCTGGCCGCAAAGATCCCCGACATAAGAGTGCAGCCCGATGATGTCATATTTGTTCCCAACAGCGCACTCAAGACGGGCTTCAAGCGGGGTTTGGAAGCTGCGGTTCAAACAGTTACCGGCGTCATCATTTACCGCCGACCTTAGGCCGCGACCACGTTCGTGGCGGGAAAGACCTTGCGAGCGTGACACGGCTTCTTTCATGTGGACAATTCAAATAATTTGAAAGCTCTGCTGGCGACCAGGGATGTCGGCAAGCGGTTGATGAGGGAATATTATGTGTGGCATTGTAGGGTATGTTGGGAACAAACCGGCAGTCTCGGTCATCCTTCAAGGTCTTCGGCGCCTCGAGTATCGCGGCTATGACTCGGCTGGAATAGCGGTCGCGGGCAACGGCCACGGAATGCAAATCCGCAGAGCCGCGGGCAAACTCCACAATCTTGAGGCGGCGGTCAGTTTGAGTCCGCTGGACGGCAGCTACGGAATAGGCCACACGCGCTGGGCCACACATGGCCGGCCAAGCGAAAACAATGCCCATCCACACCGGGACTGCACTGGCAGAATCGTGGTGGTGCACAACGGCATTATCGAGAATTACACAAGCTTGAAGACGGCGCTCCGAGAGGAAGGCCACGAGTTCGCTACACAAACCGACACGGAAGTGATTGCCCATCTTGTCGAGAAATACCTGGCCAAAAAACAGGTCGATGGACAATGCACGCTTGAATACGCAGTCCGAAAAGCGATTAAGCAACTGCGCGGAGTGTTCGCTTTGGCCATTATGTCCGCGGAGGAGCCCAATAAGATCATCGCAGCGCGCAATGGGCCGCCAGCGGTGATCGGTATGGGTGAAAACGAATATTTTGTTGCCTCCGACGTTCCGGCCATCCTGTACCACACCCGCGATCTGTTTTTCCTCGGCGACGGCGAACTCGCCATCATCACAATGAAAGGAGTGGAGGTAAGCAATTTCGCAGGAGAGCCCCTGGCACCGGAAGTACAGCACATCACCTGGGACCCAGTGCTTGCGGAAAAGGGCGGCTTCCGGCACTTCATGCACAAAGAAATCTTTGAACAGCCTCGTGCCGTCAGAGACACATTCATGGGGCGCATCTCGCAGGACTTGGACGCGACAATCCTGGACGAGATAGAAATTACCGCAACTGAATTAAGGAAGGTGAAGAAAGTGCAGATCGCGGCATGTGGCACCAGTTGGCATGCCGGCCTAGCGGGAAAATTCATGTTGGAGCGCCTGGCACATCTGCCCGTCGAGGTGGAATATGCAAGCGAGTTCCGCTATCGCGACCCGATCCTTGGGCCGGACCAGTTGACCATCCTGATCACCCAGTCCGGAGAAACCGCCGATACAATCGCGGCCCAGCGCGAGGCCAAGAGGAAGGGTTGCAAGACCCTCGCCGTGTGCAATGTGGTGGGCGCGATGATTGCCCGCGAAGCGGCCGGCGTCATCTACACGCGTGCCGGCCCAGAGATAGGCGTCGCATCTACTAAAGCCTTCACCACCCAGTTGACCGCGCTCTTTCTTCTGGCGCTGCACCTGGGCGAACTGCGCGGAACGATCGACTTGCGTCAGGAGAAAATTCTGCTTCAGCAACTGGTGCAGATGCCGGACAAGCTCGAATCCACCCTGGCTGGCGAGGCGGAGTTAGAGGAGCTTGCCGGAGAATTTGAGCGCGCGCATGACTTTCTCTTCCTTGCTCGTGGCATCCATTACCCGATTGCTTTGGAAGGCGCATTAAAGCTGAAGGAGATTTCCTACATCCATGCTGAGGGCTACCCTGCGGGGGAGATGAAGCATGGTCCGAACGCCCTGATCGATCAGAACTTGCCGGTTGTGGTGCTCGCGACCAAGGACGACAGCGATCCCCACTCTGTGCTGCTATACGAGAAAACCATGTCAAATCTCAGAGAAGTGAAGGCACGTGATGGCCAGGTGATAGCCGTGGCGACGGAAGGCGATGAGGCGATCAGAGAATGCGCCGATCACGTGCTGTACGTCCCGTGCACCGCCGAACTGCTGGCCCCAATGCTGGAGATCATTCCGCTGCAACTGTTGGCCTACCATATTGCCGTACGGCGCAATTGCGATGTGGATAAGCCGAGGAACCTGGCCAAGTCGGTCACGGTAGAGTAGCCGCGCTTCGCCAAAATCGTGATCGCCAGTTCAACAACTTAACGGCAGCATGTCGAGGGAGCGGTCCTGTAATAAACATTCGGCCATGCCCTGTTTTCCCGGAGATGTGCTCGGGACCACTTCGTCCCCCGCCTCTCTGAACGCCAAGGCAATATATAAGAAATTTTCTTTATTTTCCTAATTTGGGAATCACCAGCGCGTTAGAATGCTTAACAACCCGCAAGCGCCCACAGGAGGCGCAAATTGAGGCCGGACAAACAACGTCAGTTTTCCCTGTTTCGCCGCATGGCGATAAGCGCCTTGTTTGGCATCAGCGTGGCCGCCGTAGGAATAGTGCTGGAAGCGTTTGCGGAAGGCCACCCGATCATCGCCATTGAATCTCTCGACAACTTTTCAACTGCAATCCTGACCGCAATGCTGGTTTTTGCGTATGAACAGAAACGCTATCGCGCTGCTATGGAGAAAGTCCGCATCATTGCTGAAATGAACCATCATGTCCGCAATGCGCTGCAAGCCATTATTTCGTGTAAGGTCTTGCCCGAACAGGAAAGGCAAGTGAAGATGATTGCGGAGTCGGTAACGCGAATTGAGTGGGCGCTGCGCAAGGTCCTACCTGGAGGGACGGATGCCCGTGCCGCTTAGCAAAAGAGTGAGGCACCACGATGTCGTACGGGATAGAAAACCAGAGAAAGCGTGGGCCACCCGTGCTATACCGAATCGTGCAATGACA
>Ga0137403_10000601_pt1 | contig 46599 bp, 36 predicted proteins | sample CZOMad2_1_16fung_FD_122057 | JGI IMG/M metagenome (GOLD analysis project Ga0137403, IMG submission 122057) | Vadose zone soil fungal communities from Angelo Coast Range Reserve, California, USA - CZOMad2_1_16fungal (Hybrid Assembly) | ecosystem: Environmental > Terrestrial > Soil > Vadose zone... | reverse complement strand
CGCCGACGCTGAACATGTGGTGGTGGGGCGAGCAGGAACTGCCCGGCCTGCAGGCGTTCGTCGATGACTCCGTGAAGAGCTATTCGGCGGCCACCGTCAAGACGATGCTGCAGGATACCGCCGTCGTCATTTCGCAGTTCCAGACCGCCGCGGCCGCCGGCAAGGCGCCCGACATCCAGTACCTCTGGAACGGCATCTACCACATGGAGAGCGTGTGGCTGGGTTACCTGCGGCCGTTGAACGGCTTGGTGAAGGACGACGTGCTGAATGCGTCACGCGCGACGCTGCTGAGCCACTATGACGGCAACATCTACCGGATGGGCTGGTATCCGCTGCCGATGATCTGGTGCTACAACAAGGCCCTCTTCGATCAGGCGGGCCTCGACGCCGACAATCCGCCCAAGACCTGGGATGATCTCCTCGCTGCCTGCGACAAGCTGAAGGCCAAGGGCATCGCCCCGATCGGCGGCGGCATCCAGGACGGCTATTGGGGCGAATGGTTCTTCGGCCATGCCCTGGCGCAGAACGTCGACAGCACCGGCGAAGCCGTCGATCTGTTCACGGGCAAGCGGGATTTCCGCGACCCCAAATACCACGAGCACTGGGTGCGGCTCGAGGAGCTCAAGAAGCACGATTTCCTGAACCCGGACATGTCCTCGCTCGAGCTCTATCCGGGCATCGACCTGATCGCGGCGGGCAAGCTGGCGATGGGCGAGTCCATCGGCGGCCGGGTGCCCGCCGACAGCAAGGCGAGCGGCGGGAAGATCGGCACCATGGTGATGCCGGTCTACGGCAAGGGCAAGATGGCGGGCAAGCCGATCCTCGACTCCCAGGGCCTCGGCATCTCGACGAATGCCGCCGATCCCAAGGCGGCGGCGGCTTTCCTCGAATATCTGAACTCGCCCGAACGGCTGCAGGCGTTCTGGGCGAAGACCGGATGGCTGCCGGCCAACACCGGCTTCGACACCTCGGTCATCACCGACGCGACGGTGAAGTCGATGTGGAAGGGCTGGGGCGAATCCGAAAACATCCCGTACCTCTCCAACCTGGTGCCGGGCCAGTTCTACGAGCAGGCCCTCCTCCCGGCGGCGCAGCAGGTCGTGCAGGGCAAGATCACCGGCGAACAGGCCGGCGACCTGGCGGCCAAGGTCGCCCAGGAATGGCGCGACTTCAATCCGGACATGGTGGACCACTACAAGAAGTGGGCCGTGGATCTGTCCGCCTGATCCCGCGGGCGAGCACGCGCAAGTTCGTGTTGACGCAGGGTCGTCCTACCGAGTCCCCTCTCCCCCTGTGGGCGAGGGGCAGGGTGAGGGGACTCGCGCGGCGGCGCGAAGAGGGGCCGGTCGACACGCGAACATGCTGGAGGTGAGCGGGCGCCAATCGATTTCCGTGCGCAGTCATCCGCAACGGACTCATCGGCGCCTGCCGGCGCCAGACCCCTCACCCTATCCCTCTCCCACAAGGGGAGAGGGGACTCTCTTGAGGCGCCAATGCCCCATTCTTCCCGGTTGACGCCGTATCTCTACGTCCTGCCGCTCGTCGCCCTGCTCGCGTTCGTCTTCGGTTATCCGCTCGTCCGGATTTTCGAGTTCAGCTTCAAGCTGGTGCGCGGCATCGACGGTCCGTGGATCGGCGTGCGGAACTACCAGCTGATCCTGGGCCAGGATCTGTTCTGGGAATCCGTTCGGCATAACCTCTTCCTCCTCATGGCGGTGCCCGTCATGGTGGCCTGGTCATTGCTGGTATCGATCATGCTCTATGAGCGCGTCAGGGGCTGGAAGCTCTATCGCGTCGTCTTGTTCGTTCCGTACATCCTGGCGATACCCATCATCGCCGTCGTCATGAAGAAGATGTTTCAGTTCAGCGGACCGGTGAACGAAGTGCTGCGCTGGCTGGGCCTGGATTTCCTGGCGCTCGACTGGATCGGCTCCTCGGACGTCGCCTTGTGGACGGTGATGCTCCTCATCATCTGGCGGGAATCGGCCCTGGGCATCATCCTGTTTCTAGCGCGGCTGCTCAGCCTCGATGAATCGCTCATCGAGGCGGCGCATCTGGACGGCGCGTCCTGGTGGCAGCGCGTGCGGTTCGTGTTTTTGCCCCAGATGAAAGTGGTCATCGAGTTCTACGTGGTCGTCAGCGTCATCACGATGCTGTCGTCCGTCTTCGCCTATATCTACATGATGGGCGGCGGGCGCGGCGGGCCCGGCACCTCGACGATGGTGCTGGAGCTCTATATCTTCAGCGCGCTGATCAAGACCAGCCTTCCGGGCATCGCCTCTGCCGTTTCCGTTTTGCTTTTTCTCGTGTCCCTGCTCCTGATCGTTCCCCTGTTTGCGGTCAGGCGGCGGGCCAATGAGGAGGCGGTCGCACAGTGAAGCCCGATCAAGCGCTGAAACACGGCATCCTCCTCCTCGCGACCTTTCTTGCGCTGGTGCCGTCGATCTTCATGATCCTGACGTCCCTGAAGGGCCAGGAGGAATACACCTTCAACAAGACCGGGCTGCCGCACGCCCTGGTGCTCGATCACTACGACAGCATCCTGTTCGACAGCCCGTTCTTCGCCTGGATGGGAAACAGCATCATCCTCGCCGCCGGCGCCGTCATCCTGAGCACGGTGGTCTCCTGTCTCGGCGCCTACGCCATTGCCCGGATGCAGTTCAGGGGCCGGGGGCTGCTGTTCTCGGTCAGCACGTCGCTCATGGCGGTGCCGCCGGTCGTCATGATCGTGCCCCTGTTCGTGCTCTATACGCAGCTGGGGCTGATCAGCACCTTCCGGGGCACCATCATCATCTATGCCGGTCTGCTCACGCCGTTCTCCGTCTATCTGCTCACCACCTTCTTCCGCACGCTGCCGCGGGAGATCTTCGAGGCGGCGCACGTGGACGGCGCCACCGACCTGTTCATCCTCTGGAAGATCGTGCTTCCGCTTTCCCTGGCGCCGTTGCTGACGCTCGTGGTCGTCAACGCGCTCTATGTGTGGAACGACCTGCTCATCGCGATCATCTTCCTGCAGGACGATTCGAAGCGCACGCTCATGGCGGGCATCAGCGTCTTTCAGGGCCGCTACGAGAACCAGATTCCGCTGACGATGGCCGGAATGGTGATCGCCAGCGCGCCGATGATCATTCTCTACATCGTCTTCCAGAAATACTTCATCCAGGGCCTCATGGCCGGGGCGGTCAAATGAGAAGCACCGTCGCGCGGGCTCGCGCGGGTATGCTCCTGTATGCACACTTCTGTTGCGATTCGGCGCAAGGCCGTCCAACAGAGTCCCCTCTCCCCCTGTGGGAGAGGGACAGGGTGAGGGGACTCGCGCGGCAGCGCGAAGAGACCTCGTTGAGATCGACACGCGAAATTGCGGAAGGTGACGCGCGCTGTTCGAACTCCGCCCGCGCCTACCCGCAACGGAATCACCGGCGCCTGCCGGCGCCAGACCCCTCACCCTGTCCCTCTCCCACAGGGGGAGAGGGGACTCGGATGAGACGCCATGCGTCAGTTCGCAAGACGGGACCACACCACATCGGAGAGCGCGAATGAAAATCGAGAGCGTCGATTTCTTCTATCTGTCGATGCCGGAGGTGACGACGGAGGCGGACGGCAGCCAGGACGCCCTGCTCGTGCGGGTGCGGGCCGGCGGCCATGTCGGCTGGGGCGAGTGCGAGGCGTCGCCCCTGGTGTCGATCGCGGCCTTCGTGTGTCCGATGTCCCACGGCGCCTGCCGGCCGGTCGGCGCCTCCGTGCTCGGCGCGCCGTTGGACGATCCCGCCGACATCGCGCGCATCGCCGCCCGTGTCGACTATGACAGCATGGATCTGCTGCAGGCCGCGCATACGCTGTCCGGCGTCGAGACGGCGATGTGGGATCTGCTGGGCAAGGCCAAGGGCGAGCCGGTCTATCGGCTGCTCGGCTACCAGCGGGCGCACAAGAAGACGCCCTACGCCTCGCAGCTGTTCGGCGATACGCCGGCGCAAACGCTGGCGGCCGCGCGCAACGCCCGCGCGAAGGGATTTCGCGCGGCCAAGTTCGGCTGGGGCCCGTTCGGCCGGGGGGCGCCGGGTCTCGATGCCGACCATCTGGCCGCGGCGCGCGAGGGCCTCGGCCCGGACGGCATTCTCCTGGTGGATGCCGGCCAGATCTGGGGCGAGGACGTGGCGGCGGCGGCGCAGCGCCTGCCGGCGCTCGAGGCGGCCGATGCGGTCTGGCTCGAGGAGCCGTTCCATGCCAGCGCGCTGGAGGCCTACGGCGCGCTCGCCGCGCGCAGCCCGCGCGTGCGCACGGCCGGCGGCGAAGGCGCGCACAATACCTCCATGGCGCGCCACCTGATCGACTATGGGCGGGTCGGCTTCATCCAGATCGACTGCGGCCGGATCGGCGGGATAGGTCCGGCGAAACAGGTCGCGGACTATGCCGCCGCGCGCGGCGTGACCTATGTCAATCACACCTTCACGTCGCACCTCGCGCTGAGCACGTCGCTGCAGCCCTATGCCGGCCTGGCCGAGCATACCATCTGCGAATATCCGTTCGCGCCGAAGCCGCTGGCCTGGGATCTCAGCGTCAATCACATCCTCCCCGACACCGCCGGCGAGGTTTCGCTTCCGGAAGCGGTCGGCTTGGGAATCGAGATCGACAAGGCGGCGCTGCAAAAATACCTCGTGCCGGTCGAGATCGAGGTCAAGGGGCGCATTCTCTACAGCTCACCCCCGCTCGATTGAATGGGGCGCGCCGGCCGGCCAGGTTCGGTCGCCGGGGCCGACTATCGCATCGGGTCAATCTGCGATACTGCTCGCCTGCGGTGCTGATTGGCGCAGGCCGCGCGGCGTTGCCGGCTGCCCTCTTGGGCCGGCTTCCATAATATGGAATACTGTCTGGGGTCACTGTTGACCGATCGGCGGCCGATGATGCTCCGACCGATGGATCGCTTCGACGGGGAATTGACGGCGGCTCCAGCAAGTGCAGATCAAGACGCCAAAGACCTCATCCGGCAGCCACGTGAAATCGCTGACGCGCGCGCTTTCCATTCTGGATGCGCTCGCCCAGAACAACGAAGGTCTGACGCTCACGACGCTCGCACGCGCCGTCGAGCTGCCGCTGTCGACCACCCATCGGCTCCTCACCACCCTTCAACAGCGGAGATTTGCCCGCTTCGATCCGGTGACGATGAGCTGGCAGATCGGCCTGCAGGCGTTCATCGTCGGCAATGCCTTTGCCCGTGCGCGGGACATCGTATTGATCGCACGGCCGCTCATGCGACGCCTGATGGAGCAGAGCGGTGAAACCGTCAGCCTCTACGTGATGACCGATGGAGAGGCCATCTGCATGGCCCAGGTCGAGAGCAGAGAGATGATGCGGGCGGCGTCGCGCCCCGGGGGCCGGGCGAACTTGCACAGTTCCGCTGCCGGCAAGGCCATGCTCGCGCATCTCCCCGACGCCGAGATGGTTCGGATCGTGCGCTCGCACGGGTTGCCGCGCATGACGCAACGAACGCTCGTCACCATCAAGGCACTGCGGGCCAATCTGCAGGCAATTCGCGCCCGCGGCTTTGCGATCGACGACGAGGAGCACACCATCGGGCTGCGTTGCGTCGCCGCCGCGATCCTCGATGAGCACGGCGCGCCGCTCGCCAGCATTTCCCTGTCGGGACCGACCGCGCGCATCCTGGATGCGCGCGTCGGCGCCCTCGGCACGCGCGTAAGCGAGGCGGCGCGTTCGACGACGATCGCGGTCGGCGGCCGGACCGCGCAACAATAGCGCGAGACGATGCGGCACGCGATTGCAGTCGCGACCGCATAGCCAGCGGTCTCTGCGCGGTCAATCCGCCGGCCTGCCGCCGATGCTTTCCACAATGTGGAATAACGTCGCGACCGTCTTTTGCCGCTAGTCGGCTGATGTTAGGTTGACGGTTGCCTCTGCGAGGCTGCCGATCTCAAGAAGACCAAGGACCTCGAAGAGGCTCATGACACGGGAGGGAGATGATGCGCAATATATTGATGTACCCAACAGCGATTGCTGCGCTTGTCCTTGCCGGGGGCATTGCTCAGGCCGACAACATGACAAAGCTCGGCAACATGCAGGCCACCGGCACGAGCATGTCCGCGTTCGACTACGTGCCTCAGACCGGTGAGTATGCCGACCAGCTTCGCAAGAATCTCGAACAGATCAAGCTGCCGGCCGGCTTCAAGATCAACCTCTATGCCGTCGTTCCCGACGCCCGGCACATGGCCGTCGGACCGCAGGGTGTGGTGACCTTCGTCGGCACCCGCAAAGACGCGGTCTGGTCGGTCACCGACCGCAACAAGGACGGCGTCGCCGACGAGGTGAAGCGGTTTGCGCCGTCGCTCACCTTCGCCATTCCCAATGGCGTCTGTTTTTCCAAGGACGGTTTCCTCTATATCGCCGAGCGCAACCGCGTGCGCATCTTCCCGGCGGCGGAGTTCTTCTATGAGAGTCCCGACGTGGCCGTCGGGGATGTGGTCAAGGAAGGCGAGCTCATTCCGGGCGCCGACGAGTCCTACAATCACACCGCCCGGGTGTGCGCGATCGGGCCGGACAACAAGCTCTACATCCAGCTCGGCCAGCCCTTCAACGTGCCGCCTGCCGACAAGCTCGACCTCTTCACGAAGAACGGCATCGGCGGCATCATCCGCATGAACCGCGACGGCACCGGCCGCGAGGTCTTCGCCACCGGCCTGCGCAACCCCGTCGGCATGGACTTCAACCCGGCCAACGGCGAGCTGTGGTCCAACGACAACCAGGTCGACGGCATGGGCGACGACATCCCGCCGGGCGAGCTCAATCGCATCACCGGACCGGGCCAGAACTTCGGCTTCCCCTGGTTCGGCGGCGGCAGCGTCCGCACCGTCGAGTACAAGGACAGCCAGCCGCCGGCGGACGCGGTTCCTCCGGCCGTCGAGGAGGTCGCGCACGCGGCCGACCTCGGAATGGCGTTCTACACCGGCCATGCGTTCCCCGAGAAGTACCGCGGCGGCCTCTTCACCGCGGAGCACGGCTCATGGAACCGCACCGTGCCGGTGGGCGCCCGGGTCCTGTTCACGCCGATCAATGCCGACGGCACCGCCGGCCAGCAGGAGGTGTTCGCCGAGGGTTGGCTGAATGCGGACGGCGAGTATATCGGCCGGCCGGTCGGCCTCGCCCTGCTGCATGACGGCTCCCTGCTCGTCTCCGACGATCTTGCCGGGGCGATCTATCGCATCTCTTACGGTCAATGACTGATGGCGGGCCACGGCGATACGCCGTGGCCCGCGATCCGGAGCGTCCCATGTTGCGTCACATAGTTTGGGCCGGGGTGCTGGTCGCCGCGGCTCTGGCGGCGGGCGATGCCGGCGCGGCCGATGCTCTGGCCGGCAAGAAAAAAGCCGCCGTATGCGCCGTCTGTCACGGGCTCAACGGGATCGCGACGAACCCCGATGCGCCCAATCTCGCCGGCGACAACGTGAACTACATCATCAAACAACTGCACGCGTTTCAGAGTGGCGCCCGCCAGCAGGAGCAGATGACGATCGTCGCCAAGGATCTGACCGAGGATGACATCGCGAATCTGGCCGCCTGGTACTCCGGGCTGAAGGTGACGGTCGAAATGCCGCAATGACGGGCCGGCTTGAGTTTCGAGGAGCCAAAGCGCAGCATGGCCAAAGCGCAGCATGGACTGAAGACGATCAAAAGACGTACAGCCTTGACAGCGATCGAATCCAAGGGGAATCGTGGTCGATCGATAGTTACTCTCAATCACGGGCTACGGCTCCGTCGCCAAACCATAAATCAAGACGAGGAGGAACCTGCATGACCCAAGGAATTCTTCGCCAGCCGACGGGCCGGCGCACCCTGCTCAAGGCCGGCCTGGCGCTCGGCGCCATGCCGCTCGCCGCGCCGTTCGTCGTTACCGCGCGGGCGGCCGATACGGTCAAGATCGGTCTCGACAACCCGCTGACCGGAACCTACGCGGCGCTCGGCAAGAACGAGCTCACCGGCGCCCAGCTCGCGATCGAGCAGATCAATGCCGCCGGCGGCATCCAGGGCCGCCAGGCGGAGCTGCTGGTCGAGGATTCGACGAGCGGCGATGCCGGCACCGCCGTGCAGAAGGCGCGCAAGCTGATCGAGCGCGACAACGTCAATTTCCTCGTCGGCAACATCAACTCGGCGCTGTCGCTGGCGATTGCCGAGGTCAGCAACGAGAAGGGTGTCCTCCACATCGTCCCCGGCGGCCACACCGACGCCGTCACCGGCAAGACCTGCCACTGGAACGTGTTCCGCGTCTGCAACACGACGCGCATGGAGACGAATTCGATCTCCAAGGTGCTGTTCGATAAGTTCGGCAAGAAGTGGTACTTCCTGACGCCGGACTATGCCTTCGGGCACACGCTGCAGCAGGGCTTCGAGGCCAGCCTGCAGAAGTTCGGCGGCACCGAGCTCGGCGCCGACCTGACGCCGCTCGGCACCACCGACTTCTCTTCCTATCTCATCAAGGCGCAGGCGGCATCGCCTGACGTCATCATCTTCCTGCAGGCCGGCGACGACGCGGTGAACGCGCTGAAGCAGGCGGTGCAGTTCGGCCTCGACAAGAAGTTCCATCTGGCCGGCGCCCAGCAGGAGCTGGAAGTGCTGAACGGCCTGCCGCCGGAGGCGCGCATCGGCAACTGGGTGTTCGAGTGGTACTGGAAGCAGCCGGGCGTCCCGCATGTCGACGAGTTCGTGGCGGCGATCCGCGCGAAGTCGGGCGGCAAGGTGCCGACGGCGCGCACCTGGTTCGGCTTCGCCTCGGTGTGGACCTGCGCGCTGGCCGCCAACAACGCCAAGTCGCTCGAGGCCGTCGCGATGGCCAAGGCGTTGCAGGGCTTCAAGCTGCCGCCCGAGGTGGCGTTGATGCCGAACGAGACATTCTATCGCGAGGGCGACAACCAGCTCATGCCGACGCTGTTCGTCGGCCATGCGCAGTCGCAGGGCGCCAGCGACCCCGAGGACCTCTTCGTCGTCGACCAGCAGGTCAAGGGCGTCGACGCCGCCCTGCCGGTCGCTGACACGGGATGCCAGATGAAATGGCCGGCCTGATCGCCGCTGGCCATTGAGACGCAACAAGAACAATCGATACTGTCCCCCGCCCCTTCGCGGGCGGGGGATTCAGGGGGCGGGGGACTATCTGCGACCGCTTTCGGAAGCTGCGGACGTGCCGTAGAACATGCGGCAGAGCGGGGCGGGTCTGCATGAAACAGAATAGCCGATGACCCAGCTGGTCATCTTCAACGTCTTCAACGGCCTCATCATCGGCGCCTTCTACGCCCTGATGGCGCTGGGGTTGTCGCTGATCCTCAACCTCTCCGGCGTGATCAATTTCGCGCATGGCGGCTTTCTCGCGATCGGCGGCTATCTGGCCTATATGCTGATCCCCTATGTCGGCTTCTGGGGCGCGCTGCTGGTGGCACCCGTGCTGACCGCCGGCATCGGACTCGTGGTCGAACGGCTGCTGATCCGCCGGCTCTACGGGCGCGATCCGCTCTACAGCCTGCTGTTGACCTTCGGTCTGGCCTTCATGCTCGAGGACGGCACGCGCTACATCTGGGGTGCGCAGAGCCTGCCCTATCAGGTCCCGAGCTTCCTCACGTCGCCCTTGAGCAGCGAGTATTTCTTCCTGACCGGCTATCGCGTGTTCATGGTGGTGCTGGTCGCCTTCGCCGTGGGTGGGCTGTTCTTCATTCTCAACCACACCCGCCTGGGCATGCGCATCCGCGCCGGCACGCTCGACCTGGAGACGGTCTCCGTGCTCGGCGTCAACGTCCGCCTGCTCCGCAACCTCAACTTCGGACTCGGCATCTATCTGGCCGGCCTCGCCGGCGTGCTCGCCGCGGGCATGCTGGGATTGCAGCCGACGATCGGCAGTTCGCTGATCATGCCCAGCTTCGTCGCCATCATCGTCGGCGGCCTCGGCAGCCTCCCGGGCACCCTGCTGGGCGGGCTGCTGATCGGCGTCGCCTCGGGCATGACCACCGTGTTCTTCCCCTCGGCGAGCGAGGCCGTGATGTACGTGATGATGGGTCTGGTCCTGCTGGTGCGGCCGCGCGGCCTGTTGGGCGAGGAGGGACGTTTCTGATGCAGGCGTTCAAGCCCGACAAGCATGTCGCGAACCTCGCGGTCTGGCTGGTTCTGCTGACCATGCCCTATTGGATGCCGCTGATCGGCGGCTACACCGAGCTGGCCAGCCGCGTCGTCGTCCTCGGGCTGGCCGCCATGGCGCTCAATTTCCTGCTCGGCTACACCGGCGTCCTCTCGTTCGGCCACGCCGCCTATTTCGGCCTCGGCGCCTATGGCGTCGCCATGACGCTGCGCTATCTGGTGCCGAGCACCGGGCTCGGCATGGTCGTCGGAATTCTCGTCGCCACGGCCGCCGCGGCGCTCATCGGGCCGCTGATCGCGCGTCTCCGCGGCGTCTATTTCGCCATGGTCACCATCGCCTTCGGCCAGGTCTTCTACTTCATCGCCTTCCGCTGGAACTCGGTCACCGGCGGCGACGACGGCCTCACGGGCTGGCGTCGCCTGCCGCTCGATTTCGGGTTCGCCCGTCTCGATATCGCCGGCAACGACAAGGCGTTCTACTACTTCGCGCTCGCGATCTTCGCCGTTTCGGTCGGCGCGATGGCGCTGCTGCTGCGCTCGCCCTTCGGCCGCACGTTGCTGGCCATCCGCGAGAACGAGCGCCGCGCGCGCTTTCTGGGCATCCCCGTCGACCGCCACATCTGGATGTCGTGGGTGGTCTCCTGTTTCTTCGTCAGCATCGCCGGCACGCTCTACGCGCTCATCAACAACTTCGTCGACCCGCGGGCCCTGCGCTGGGACCAGTCCGGCAACTTCGTGATCATGGCGGTGCTCGGCGGCATGCGCTCATTCTGGGGGCCGCTGATCGGCGCCGCCATCTTCGTCGTGCTGCAGGACTTCGTCTCCAGCGAGACCGAGAACTGGATGTCGTTCATCGGGCTGTTCTTCGTCCTCGTCGTCCTGTTCTTTCCGCGCGGCATCCTCGGCATGATACGGGCGAGACGATCGACATGAGCCTGCTCGAGCTCCGCGGCCTGTGCAAGAGTTTCGGAAATCTGGTGGCGGTGGACAACCTGTCGCTCGCCGCCGAGGTCGGCGTCTTCCAGGCCATCATCGGCCCGAACGGCGCCGGCAAGACGACGGTCTTCAACCTGCTCAGCGGCCTGTTCCGGCCGACCGCCGGCAGCATTTTCCTCGACGGCGCCGACGTCACTTCGTACGTGCCGGAACAGCGCGTCGCCCTCGGCATGGCCCGCACCTTCCAGATCACGGAAATATTTCCGGAGCTCTCGGTGCGGCTCAATCTGTGCATCGGCGCCGAGGCGGCGGCCGGCTTCCGCCGTCGGCCCTGGCTGTCGCGCGCCGAGACGGCAGGGATCGCCGCGCGGGTCGACGAGCTCGCCGGCATGGTCGGCTTGACCGAAAAGCTCGATCGCCCGGTCGGCGAGTTGTCCCACGGTGACCAGCGCGCGGTCGAGATCGGCCTCGCCCTCGCGCTGCATCCCAAGCTGCTGCTGCTCGACGAGCCCACGGCCGGCATGGGTGATCAGGAGACCGAGGCGATCGCGGAGTTGATGCAGCGCCTGCATCGGCAGCACGGCCTGACCATCGTGCTGATCGAGCATGACATGCAACTGGTCTTCCGCCTCGCCGACCGCATCACGGTCCTCGATCGCGGCGCCATGCTCGCCAGCGGCACGCCCGCCGAGATCGGCGCCAACGATGCCGTCCAGGCCGCCTATCTCGGGAGGCAGGAGGCATGATCGCGCTGCAATGCCAGGGCCTCGAGACCTACTACGGCAAGAGCCACATCCTGCACGATGTCGGCTTCGATGTCGGTGCCGGCGAGGTCGTCACCCTGCTCGGCCGCAACGGCGCCGGCAAGACGACCACCATGCGCAGCTTGGTCGGCCTGACGCCGCCGCGCCGCGGCGAGGTCCGCTTCTTCGAGCAGCTCACGACCGGCTGGCCGGCCTATCGCGTCGCCGCCCTCGGCGTCGGCTATGTGCCCGAAGGCCGCCGGATCTTCGCCAACCTGACCGTCGAAGAAAACCTGCTCGTCCCGGTGGCGCGACCGGGGCCGTGGACCGTGGCGAAGGTCTATGAGCTTTTCCCGCGCCTGGCCGAGCGCCGCGGCAACCGTGGGCGCCAGCTCTCCGGCGGCGAGCAGGAGATGCTCGCCATCGCTCGCGTGCTGCTGCTGAATCCGCGCCTCCTCATGATGGACGAGCCCTCGCAGGGCCTGGCCCCCCTGATCGTGCGCGAGGTCTTCCGCGTCATCGAGGCCGCGCGCGCCGAGGGCATCGCGGTCCTGCTCGTGGAGCAGAACGTTCGTCTCGGCCTCTCGATCGCCGATCGTGCCTATGTGCTGAATGACGGCCGCATCGTCTATCACGGGCCGGCCGCCGAACTCGCCAGCGACGAGGATCGCGTCCGCTCGCTCGCGGGCGTCACCAGCCACTGACCGACGACGCGTCCCCACGGCGCCGGACTTCCCGGTTCGCTCCCACGAAACCATTCGACCATGACTCCTGCAAAAGGCTGAGGCACTATGTGCTACCCGCTTCCAATTTTCTGCGCCGCGATGTCGGCGAGAGACCGGCGCTGTTCATGGAAGTCCGCATCGAAAGCCTGCTCGAGGGCGCTCGTCGAGCGACCGGCGCGGTGGCCATCATCGATGTGTTTCGCGCCTTTACGACGGCCGCCGTGGCGCTCGCCTGCGGCGCCTCGCGGATCGTGATGGTCGGCACCGTCGAGGAGGCGCTATCGCTGCGTGAGCGCGGCATGGGGCAGGTCTGCATGGGTGAGGTCGGTGGTCGAGCGCCACCCGGCTTTGATTTCGGGAACTCGCCTTTCGAGCTGTCTCGGGCCGATGTCAAGGGACAGACAATCATCCAGCGAACCGGCGCAGGCACCCAGGGCATCGTTGCCGCCACGCAGGCCGAACGGCTCTATGCCGCTGCGCTGGTCACTGCGAACGCAACGGCGCACGCGCTGCTCTCCGGTGCGCCCGGTCGGATTACCCTGGTGGCTATGGGCAACAACGCGGTCGTGCGGACCGACGAGGACGAATTGTGCGCCATCCACTTGCGCAACCTTCTAGAGGGCCGGCCGGGCGATGCCCAAGCCGTGCGCCAGGTCATCTTGGCCGGTGGTGAAATTGCGCATTTCCACGATCCGACGCGCCCGTATCTGCATCCGGGCGATCTGGATATCGCACTCGACACCGATCGCTATGATTTCGCGATCAGGGTGACATCGGAGGAGGGGCGGCCGGTGGCTCGTATGGAGACTCCGGCCTGACGCCGACGGGATGCAGAGGGGCGCACCTTCATCATCTGCGATCCCGTGCTGGCGACTGGCTGTTCCGCGGTCGCCGCGGTCGACATCTTGAACCGCCGCGGCGTCAGCGACGCTGACATCCGCTTTCTCGCCCTGGTGGCCGCGCCCGAAGGCATGCGCGCGTTCGCCGCCGCCCATCCGACGATCCCCGTTTACGCCGCCGTCCTCGGCGACCATCTCAACGATCACGCCTACGTCGTGCCGGGGTTGGGGGATGCGTGGGGCCGGCTGTTCGGGACGAAGTAGCAAGAAGCCGTATTCCGCGCCTACTGCGCAAGGTCAGTGCATCGCAATAGATTTCTCGCTCACTCTGCGCGTGAAACATGCGACGAAGGGGTCTGAACAGTCGCCCCGCTAGTCGGATGTCTCATCTTCTGCAGTCCCTCCAGCAGAGGAATTTGCCAGCATTAGTGTAACGCGTGGATTCCATTCGTGAGGCGGTCGGAATGGCTTGGCACGTTCAGCATGAGCTGCCTTGAACTCCTCGACGATCGAAGCATAGGTTGCGTCATCGAACGCCCAGTGCACGATGCCGTCGCCTTGGGCAGCAAGTGTCTCTGTCAATTGAATAGATGATCGTCCCTCGAAGCCGTTTGTCGGCCGCAGGACCTCGACGAACACGACAGCGTCGCCACCGACAACGGCGGCGAGCATGTCGACTGACGCGCCTCGAAGCCCACCACCTCCCATCACGGCCGCGACTCGTACATGCTTACCATTTGAGGTTTTCCATGAGAAAATCCGCCTCTTCCTCGGCAGCGCAGGTGGAGCTGGTGCTGGATCGCCGGAGACACCGGCGGCCGCCAACAGACGGCGCGCCTCAGCTTTGATCGTCAGACGCTGAGCTGGAGAAAGGCGAGGAATAGGACTGCCATCAGGCGCGGCAATCTCGATGTCGTGGTCATTCCAGAGCGGTGCAGTTGCGCGGTCGTACAGCATGCTGTTTGCACAAGCGAATACGATCACTGCGCCGTCTGGTGGCGGTTCTCGTAGAAGGTAGCACTTCACACGATCATATGCAGAGTCGGCTCGCTCAATAAGGCAAGCATACAATGTGCTCGTACCAGCGTGCTGCATTGCGCGTTCGATTGCAGCGTTGCCAACAGGCGTGAACCGAACGCCGTCCCCGATGGCAAACGCAAAGAAAAAGTGCCGATCTGGCAACTCACATGTAAAGGATTGGAATTGTATGTGCGCTTTCTCGGCTGCATCGGCCTCGTCCGGGTGCGGTTCTAACCACTGCACGCGAGCCTTCCATTTCATATGGCTAGATTTGGACAGTTCGGGCATTGTGTAATCTTCGATTGATTTTGCAGTCGTACTGGATTTTATGACCGATCATACACCAAATTTCCGAGCCTTGGCGCGGCGCCTCTTTCCTAACGGGACGAATGCCGGCGTAAGGGAACTTCGCATACCCGAATGGCCGCCGGATCTTTTTGCGTTCGCTGCTACTGCCGCCGAGCACCACGGAATCTACGCGGAAATGCCTTTCACGGCTGGCTGGATTGGTGACGGGTACCGTTTCAAGGAAGACTATATTGAGGACGTTAAACGACTCTGCAATGTCTGGTTTCAGAACGCGGCACCGCCCACAAAAATCGTCCAGGCTTGGAATCGCCTCCTCCGGCTAGGCAAGCGTCCTGGCCTCTATGACTGGCGAGGGGACGTCATGTTGCTACTCGTTGTGGCCGACGCCGTTTGTGAGGGTGTCGGATTTGATCTAGACAACGAGGCGCCGCAGCTTTATGCGCGCGCCGTTTTTTCGGAGCTGTTGCACCTTCAGAAGGGCGAAGCTCGCGACCTTCCCCTTAGCCTGCCGAGTAGCCTCTGCTGGATGGTGCCTCCGACTGAGGCATGTGTGCAGCCCAAGACTAATACACCGAAGGTAGGCTGCACACTTCGGTCAATGACGCATTACCTGGCGCTCCTCCCACCGATCGGTGTTGTGAATACCAGCTGGATATACGCTGCTCCGGCTAGCTCGCCATCAGCCAACCTGAATGTACTGCTCATTCCGTTTCCATATCGGATCGACGCAAGCGATTTCACGGCAACGGCACACTGCGTCGACCGGGACAACTTGTTCTTTGGCGTGAGACAGGGCTGGCTTTCGAAGGATGGCGGCCGAGCCTCGGCCGATGACATCAAACAGTTGCTGCTCGCGCTCATTGATGCTGCCCAGCGCGAGGCGGAGACCGTGCACGCACTGGTCCTTCCAGAACTCGCCCTGGATGGTACGCAGGTCGACGAGGTAGCGCGTTTGCTGGCCGGCGCCAAACCCAGACTTGAGCTCTTCGTTACCGGTGTGCTCGACAGATTCGACAATGACCGATTTCAGAACAGTGCTTATACCGCGTGCCTCCTCGGCGGCGAAGTCGTCCAATCCTGGCGTCAACCAAAGCACCACCGGTGGCGACTCGAAGCAGGCCAAATCAAGCGGTACAACCTGGGCTTTGCGCTTGACCCAGAGCGGATATGGTGGGAGCAGATCGACGTTAGCAGCCGAAGCTGCGCGTTTACGGTTGTTAGGCCGGGCGCCAGCTTTGCTACGCTCGTCTGTGAGGATCTTGCCCGTTCCGATCCCGTCATGCCAGTGATCAACGCTGTCGGTCCGAATCTACTTGTCGCGTTGTTGATGGATGGCCCCCAGTGGGAGCGTCGATGGCCGGGCCGATACGCGACCGTACTTGCTGACGACCCAGGCACATCCGTGCTGACGCTGACCTCTATTGGGATGATTGACCGCTCGGCCAACCCGGGGCAGGCGCCACCGAGGCAGATTGCGCTATGGAAGCAAGCTAGCGAAGAAGCCAAAGAGCTTACGCTGCCTGCAGGTGACCACGCCCTATTGCTCTCATTAACTATGGCTCCTGATACTCAGCTAACGCTGGATCGGCGTAGCGACGGTGGTGAAGGATGCCAATTCAAGCTATCTGGAGTCCGGGGCATTAGGTTACTCAAGGACAAATTTCCTGCGTGGATTGGGATTTGACCGGGAGAACAAATCGGCGCAGGGTTGTTCTCCGATCTGTGCATCACCATATCATGCGTGTTAGAGAACTGGTGCCATGAACAAGACTATTACCTACTCCCATAGTTCCGCGAAGCTCACGCGTGAAATGGAGACAGTTCTGGAGCGCGCACCGCAGCCGGCTGCTTATGAAAAGCTTATGGAGAACGCGCGCAAGCGCACCAATGCCGGATCGGATCAGTCCCGCCAACAGCCGGCAAGCGGCGTTGACCAGGGCTAACGGCGGCGATCTTTCGTTTACCGCTACTTCTCCCTTAACCACGTCCATCCGAACCATCACTTGCTCTCGCTGTGCGGGGGAGAGTTCAGGCATTCTTGCAATTCTGGTTGACCTAAGTCGCGAATAGTTCCTATAATGTACCCATGCGCTGGAACTGCGCTCGCAGGTCGATATTTGACATCGTGTATCAGTCGAAACCGAAAGCCATGCCCTCGCTGGCGCGGGCGAAAGCGGTGGTCTTGCGTCGGAACGGCCAAAGGCCACCCGCTTACGCAGAATACGATACCTTTAATCCTCGAGTTTTCGTGTTCGACCCTCCCCCCGACTGGATAGAGGGTGGGCGCTCCGGCCCGGCGGTCAGCGCTCTCCGCCGGCGGTCAGGCTCTCCAGCCGGGCGGCCAGCTGCTCGCCGACCTCGCCGCCTTTGCCCGCGATCTTCTGGTCGAGCACCAGCTTGAGGGCATCGAGATGGGCCTGGGCGATCTTGAGGCCGGCCTCGTCGGTGGCGCGGCCCGGCGCGATCAGCCGGCACAGCGACTGGCCGAGGCGCGTCACCAGCGGATAGCCGAAGCTGCTGCCCTGGCCCTTGATGTTGTGCATCGCCGCATAGAGCAGATCGAGCTGCCCGCGCCGCCCCTCGGGCGCCGCCTTGGCGGCGTCGAGCAGGGTCTGCGTATGATTGACATCGATGCGCGCCCACTCGGTGTAGTTGGCGCGTAGCGCCGTGGTCGCCTCTTCGGCGCGCGCCAGCGTCTCCTTCAGCGGGTTGTAGCCGATGTCGCCGCCGCCGGGCGTCGTATCGCTGGGAGGGTCGTCTTCGCGGGGGTCCATCTCAAGCGTCCGTGCCGGTTACCGCTTCGAGGGAATCCAGCATCGCCAGCATCGCCGCCTCGGCGCTCGCCGTCGTCCCGGCGTCGTTGGCGGCCGCACCGGCAGCGTCCGCACTGTCTCCCATATTCGCCGTCGGCGCCATGCCCATGCAGGAAACAATTGCCAGGAACAGCTGCCCCTTGTCGATAGGCTTGGAGACGTAGTCGTTCATGCCGATCGCCAGCAACCGTTCGCGGTCGCCCTTCATGGCGTTGGCGGTCATGGCGATGATGGGAATGTCGCGGCAAGCACCGGCCATCGCCCGGATGCGCTTGGTGGCCTCGATGCCGTCCATCTCCGGCATCTGCACATCCATGAGGATGAGGTCGTAGGGCCGGCTGCTCACGGCGTCGAGCGCTTCCAGGCCGTTGGCGGCGATGTCGATGCGGTGTCCGGCCTTGCTGAGCAGGACCGTCGCCAGCAGCTGATTGACCTGATTGTCCTCGACGACGAGGATGCGCAGCGGGCCGATGTCGCGGGCCGCTGCGGGCGTCGCGGCGGCCGCTCCGGGGGCGGCCGGCGACGGGGCGACGGCGATGTCGACGCCGCACAGCTGGGCCACGCATTCCAGCAGCTTGCTCTGCATGATCGGCTTGCTGAGCGCGACGGCAAAGCCGCAGGCCTCGGCGCGGGCGGCCAGGCCGCGGACGCCGAGCGACGTCGCCAGGATGAGCTTGGTCTCGGCGAAGGCCGGCTCGGCGCTGATGCGGCGGCCGAGCGCGACGCCGTCCATCTCCGGCATCATCTGGTCGATGAGGGCGATGTGGAAGGGAGCGCCGCGCTGCACCGCTTCGTCGAGCGCGGTCAAGGCCTCGGCGCCGCTCTCGACCGACTGCACGGTCATGCCCCAGGCCCCCAGCTGCTTGCGGAAGATCAGGCGGTTGACCTCGTTGTCGTCGACCACGAGAACCCGGAATCCCCGCAGCGCCGTATTCGCCACATAGTGGCTGATGCGGTCTGCGACCCCCGGGGCGAGGCGGACGGTGAACCAGAAGCGGCTGCCCTTGCCCTGGGTGCTGTCGACCCCGATCTCGCCGCCCATGGCGCCGACCAGCTGCTTGCAGATCGCCAGCCCGAGGCCGGTGCCGCCGAACCGGCGCGTGGTCGAGGAGTCGGCCTGGGTGAACTTCTGGAACAGCGTCGGCAACACGTCCGGCGGGATGCCGATGCCGGAATCCGTGACCTCGAAGCGCAGATGCACCTCGCCCTCGACGGTGCCCAGGCTGAACGCCTCGATGGCGACGCCGCCATGGTCGGTGAACTTGATCGCATTGGCGACCAGGTTGAGCAGCACCTGGCGCAGCCGGCCGGGATCGCCGCGCAGGCGATTGGGCACGTCGGGCTCCACGAAGGTGGCGAGATCGATGCCCTTGCCATGGGCCCGCGCGCCGTGCAGCTGGCCGACGCTGTCGAGCAGATCGGAGAGGTCGAAGTCGATGGTCTCGAGCGTCAGCTTGCCGGCCTCGAACTTGGAGTAGTCGAGGATGTCGTTGATGAGCGTCAGCAGCGCGTCCGCGCATTGCTGCACGGTCTTGGCATAGCGGCGCTGCTCGTCGTCCAGTTGGGTGTCGAGCAGCAATCCGGTCATCCCCATGACGCCGTTCATGGGGGTGCGGATCTCGTGGCTGATGGTGGCCAGGAAGTCCGACTTGGCGGCGTTGGCCGCCTCGGCCGTCTCCTTGGCCTGGCGCAGTTCCTCTTCGGCGCGCTGGCGGGCGGTGACGTCGAAGATGGCGCCGTCGAGGCAGCGCAGGGCGCCGTCGTCGCCATAGACGCCCTGGCCCTTCTCATGCACCCAGCGGAGCGAGCCGTCCTGGTGGCGAATCCGGTATTCGACCGTGAAGGCCTGGCGGCGTTCGACGCCCTCATTCACGGCGGCCGCCACCATCGCGACATCATCGGGATGGATCAGGCTGGCGAACGTGCGCACCCGACTGTGGATGAAGTCTGCCGCCGGATAGCCGGCGATCTCGGCGATCGCGTCGCTGATGAATTCGGTCGTGTAGTCGGCATCATGGGTGCAGCGGTAGCAGGCGCCCGGGATGTTGGCCAGCAACGTCCGGAACTTCGTCTCGCTCTCGCGCAGGGCGACGCGGTCGGCCTCGCCGCGCGCCACCTGCCGCATGAACAGACGAAAAGCGAGGTAGCAGGCGCCCATGATGAGAGCGCTGGTGCTGCACGTCGCCAGCACGTCGCCGCGCCAGGCCGCCAAGGCTTCATTGCGCGAGATGCCGACGGCGATGGTCAGCGGAAAGCCCGCGACCGAGTGGGTGCTGACGATGCGCAGGATGCCGTCGGAGGGCAGCGTGCTCATCGCCGGCCGGTCGCGCGACGCCGCGATCAGCTGGCCGAGGACCGCGGTGTCGACTGCGGAACCGGCCGCGATGGCCGGTTGGCGGACCAGAACTGTGCCGTCGTTGCGCAACAGCATGATGGTGCCGTCCGCGCCCACGCCGATCTGGCGATAGAGCGCGACGAAGTAGGCAGGATCGACATAGGTGACGACCAGACCCGCCGGTTTGCCGTCCACCGTAGTCAGCGGGCGGCTCACGGCGAAGACATCTTTCGCCTCGGCCTCGATTCTCAGCAGGCCTGAGACCTGCAGGGCGCCGCTCCTGTCCGCGCGTAGTCGCCCGATCTCCGCCTGCGTCAGCGGCGTGCTCGCAGCCACCTGATCCGCGCGCGAATCCTGGATCACCCGCCCTCTCGCATCGAGCACGCTGATCGCCACCATCTGCGGCGCTCCGATCAGGAGCTGGCGCAGCTCTGCCGCGACGGTCGGATCGAACGGCGGGGAGGAAAGTCCTTGCGTCGTCACGAACGCCGTCGCCAGGGTGCGGTCGATGACTTCGACCGTCTGCGCCGTCTGCTGTTCGAGGACGCGCGACAGGCGGCCGGTCTCGATCGCCGCCGAGGCCAGGGCGCGATCGTGCCCGACCCACAGGCCGTAGCCGACCAGGCCGATGATGGTGCCGGCCATGGCGAATCCGAATATCACCAGCGCGCGCTGCAGGCCGCGCAGGGATCCGGCCTGCTGCCGGCCGTCCGCGGGCGCCGCTTGCAGGGTCACGTCTGTCGTCTCCGCCGACATTGGGGAATGCTTAATCAGCTTTCACCACACTCTCTAACAAATCCTTAAGCCTGGGATTGCGCTCAAATCCAGGCCCGCGCCGACTACGCCGCGGAGGCCCGCTTGCGCGACCGTTCGCGCGGGAAGACCACCCTTACCGTCGTGCCGGCCCCGATCGCGCTGACCAGCTCGAGCGTTCCGCCATGCAGTTCGACGAACGTGCGCGACAGCGGCAGGCCGAGTCCGGTCCCGCTGTATTTGCGGCTGAAGGCACCTTCCACCTGGACGAAGGGTTCGAGCACGCGGCGCACCTGGTCCGCCGGTATGCCGATGCCGTTGTCCTCGACGATGAAGCACAGGCTGCCGTCGGCCGTGACGGCGATCGACAGCCTGACGGTGCCGCCCTCCGGCGTGAACTTGACGGCGTTCGACAGCAGATTGAGGAGAACCTGCTTGATCATGCGGCTGTCGGCCCGCAGTGCGGGCAGGTCGGGCTGCAGCTCGCGATCGATGGCGATGCCCTGCGCCGCCGCCCGTTCGGCGACCAGGCGCAGCGAATCGGTGACGATTTCCTCGACGTTGCAATCCTCCTCGTACAGGGCCTGATGTCCGGCCTCGACCTTCGAGAGATCGAGGATGTCGTTGATCACGCCCAGGAGGTGGGTGCCGCTCTCGTGGATATCGCAGGCGTAGTTGCGGTATTGCGTCGAGCCCATCGGCCCGAACAGCTCGGCCTGCATGACTTCGGAAAAACCGATGATGGCGTTGAGCGGCGTGCGCAGCTCGTGGCTCATATGAGCGAGGAATTGCGACTTCGCCTCGCTGGCCGCCTCGGCCGCGTCTTTCGCCCGCCGCAGTTCGGCCTCGCCCTGCTTGCGGTCGGTGATGTCGAAGATGCAGCCATCGAGATACTGGGCGCGACCGTCCGCGCCATAGATGGCGCGGCCGCGGTCCCACACCCATTTGGCGCCGCCGCCCTTGTGGACGATCCGGTATTCGACGGCGAAGGGCGTACGCTCGCGCACCGCCTCCTCGATCGTCCGGGCCACCTGCTCGCGATCGTCGGGGTGGATGATGCTGGCGAAGCTGCGCGGCCCGCCGGCGATGAAGTCGGTCGGCGAATGACCGGTCAGTTCGCCGAGCGCGTGATTGACGAAGGTCTCCGTCCAGCGCCCGTCGAACACCGAGCGGTAGATCACGCCCGGCACGTTCTCGATCAACGACGACAGGCGCCCTTCGCTCTCGCGCAGATTGTCGAGGGCCTCGACCAGCGCGGTCTCCGCCATGCGCTGCGAATCGATGTCGCTGATGGAGCCGGCCATCCGGATGGGCACGCCGGCGGCGTCGCGCAGGGCCTGGCCGCGCACGCGGAACCAGCGGTAGGCCCCGCCCTTCAGGCGCAGCCGGTATTCGACGTCATAGGGCTTGCCCTCCTTCAGGTGTTGCTCGAGCGCGAGGGCGCGCCGCTCGGCGTCCTCGGCGTGGATGCGGCTGAAATAGTCGTCATAGTCGGAGCTGAACTCCTCGACCGCCTTGTAGCCGAGCAGCTCGCAGCAGCGCGGCGAGAACCACACGCGGTCGGCCACCATGTCCCAGTCCCACAGCCCGTCGGAGGTGCCGCGCACGGCCAGGTCGAAGCGCTGCTCGCTGACGCGCAGCGCCGCCTCCGAGGCGTCGCGCCGGCCCAGGCTGCGCAGCAGGAGGAGCACGAGGAGAACGACGGCGATGATGATCACCAGCGCCAGCACCGCGCGCGTGCGCACGTCCTCGCGCCACTGTGCCAGCACCTCGTCCCGCGACAGGCCGACCGCCACCACCAGCGGCCGGCTCGGCACGGTGCGATAGCTGACGATGCGCTCGATCCCGTCCGGGGGCAGGGCGACGGTTGTGGTGCCGTTGCGGTTCCACTGGATCAGGCCGCGGAAGGCTTCGCGATCGCCCGCGCTCTGTTCGTAGACAGCGGCGTCGAAGGGTTCGCGGATCAGCGTGGTTCCGTCGCGCTTGAAGAGCTGGACCAGGCCGTGCTCGCCGATGTTGAGGGTATCGTAGATATGCTGGAAGTAGGCGAGGTCGACGAAGGCGACGATCACGCCCGCGAACTCGTGGGCGCTGGCGTCGAGACGGCGGCTCATGGCGATCATCCAGCGGCCACCTTGCGCCTCCTTGAACGGCGCACTGATATAGATCGCGGCCGATGGATAGTCGCGCGGGTAGGCGAAATAGCCTTCGGTCGCGATGTTTGCGGTTACCGACGCGTCCTCCCGGGAGTCCTGCATGACGATGCCGGATTCGTCGGTGAGGACGATGCGCTGGACGAACGACATGTCGCTCACCGAGCGCCGCAGCATGCTGGCCAGCCGGTGGTCGAATCGCGGCGATCCCTTGATGACGTCCAGATAGTCGATGATGTGGCCGAGCTCGACATCGACGACTTCGATGGTCTGGGTCGTATGGTGGTCGAGCACGGCCGCCAGGTTCTGGCTGGTCAGGGCGGCGCGCTCCAGGCTGCGGTCGTATTCGCGCATGACCTCCGAACCCAGCAGGCCCAGGAACAGCGCGACGACGACGAATCCGAAGACAATGATCCCCGTGCGCATCCCGATGGGGGCGCGGACCTGTTCCAGCAAGCGTTGCGGTGCGGACGCGACAGCCAAGGAAGCAGACCTTATTCTTCTGATCCTCCTAAGACCGCAAGCATCCGACGATGTGGTTAACAAACCTTAAAGGCCGACCTACATGCTGCGCGGTAACCGGCGCGCCACCATCGCCACCGCGAAGGCCAAGAGGCCGCTCGCAAAGAATACCGCCCGGATATCAAAATGGCTGAGGAGCAGCGAAAACAGCGCGGACGACAGCACGTCCGACATATCGATGTAGGTGCGGTAGACCGAGGTCATCTGGGGGCGTTCGTAGGGGCGGACGGAACGCATGAAGGGAATGCCGCCGAGGGCGTCGAGCGTGACGGCCCCGCAGGCCGCAGCCAGGAGGCAGGCGATCACGGCCGGCGGCCAGGCGTAAAGGAATCCGGCCGCCAGCGTCAGCAGCCCCAAGCCGACATAGGCGCCGATGATCGGCCGCCGCAGCCCGATTCGGGCTGCCAGGCGTCCGGCCAGCGGCGCTCCGAACAGCAACCCGTTGCCGATGGAGACCACGCCCGCTCCCCACAGGCCGCCGCGCTCGCTGCCGAAGGCCTGCACCATGTAGATGGGGGGATAGACGGCGAACATTCCCCACCAGCAGGAGCGGCCGAAGGGGATGAGCCAGCCGAGCAGCAGCCGGGGCTGCGCCAGGAAGCGCCGAACGCTGGCGAGCGGGCTGGGCGGCGGCTGGGTGGCGGCGGCGACGGCCGGATTGTCTTGAATCCGCAGATACCAGAAGTAACACAGCAGGAGGCCCCCGCTGACGATCGTCACGATTTCGCCGGTGCCGCGCCCGATCTGGGTATTGAGAAACACGCCCAGGAAGGGACCGGTGCACCAGGCTGCCGCGCTCAGCATCATCTTGAGCGGCTCGGAATGGACGAGGTCGCGCTTGCGGATGTAGTCCATCACATACAGCATCAGCGAAATGTTCGTTGCCGCGCCGCCGAAGGCGCGGGCGAACATGCCGCCGACTTGCCCGCTGCGGGTGCCGGTCGCCAGCAAGAGGCCCGCCAGCATGATCAGGCAGACACCGAAGCTGTAGATCCAGCGGCGGCGGAACCGGCGTATCAGCAGGGGTATCGCGAGGCCGCCCACCAGCGACGACGAACTGACCGCCAGATTGAGCAGGCTGACATCGCGGGCACTGCCGAACAGTTCGAACGCCTGCAGCGGCACGATCGTCCACAAGGTGGCGCGGGCCAGCGATTCCAGCGCGAACAGGAGGGCGAAGACCATCGCTCCCGGCTTGGTGACGGCGCGGATCCAGGGCGGGCGTATTTCGGACATGAAGGGGGTGGGGAAATCGGTCCGTTGACCGGACGTTGCGAAGGTCTTCCAATACGGCATTAGCATCGGCCGGGAAAGGCGCCAGGTGGATCGTCGAAATTGCAGGGCTGACCATCGGAAACCTCCTGGCTGCGCCGATCCGCGGCCGGGTCGGCAGTCATGAGCGATGTCCTGCCCGCCTCGCCTCGGCGGCGAGCCGATAGCGATGCGAATGCGACGCGGCGGCGCGCCCGTCGCGAAGCGACCGGCCTGCCGCAGCCGCCCTGGCGTAATCTCGTCAATCCCTATGAGCCCATCGAGGTCCTGACCGCCGAGCAGCTCGAGCGCATCCACGACACCTCGATGTGCATCCTGGAAACCCACGGCCTGGAATTCCTGAATGACGCCGCTCTCGACATCCTGGCGCGCGCGGGCGCCAGCGTCGACCGCGGGACGCGCCGCGTCCGCTTCGACCGCCACATGATCGCGGAATACGTGGCGAAGGCGCCGGCGCATTTCGCGCTGCATGCCCGCAACCCCGCGCATAGCGTGACCATCGGCGGCAACCACATCGCCTTCTGCGCGGTCTCCAGCGCCCCCAACTGCTCCGACCTCGATCGCGGCCGCAGGCCCGGCACCTTCGCCGACTACTGCGATTTCCTGCGTATCGTCCAAGGCCTCAACGTCATCCATCTCGCCGCCGGCTATCCGGTCGAGCCGATCGACATCCCGCCGCCGATCCGCCATCTCGAGGCCTACCATGCCGTCATCACCCTCACCGATCGCGTCTGGTCGCCGTCGGCGATCGGCGGCGGGCGGGTGGAGGATGGCCTCGCCATGAATTGCATCGCCCGCGGAATCACGCGCGCCGAGTTGCTCGAAAGTCCCGGCCTCTGCACCGTCGTCAACACCAACTCGCCGCTACGCGTCGACGGGCCGATGCTGGACGGGCTGATGACGATGGCGAGCGCCGGCCAGGCCGTCATCGTCACGCCCTTCACGCTCGCCGGCGCCATGGCGCCGACGACGCTCGCCGGCGCGCTCTCCCTGCAGAACGCCGAGGCCCTCGGCGTCATCGCCTTCACCCAGATGGTGCGTCCGGGGAGTCCGGTGCTCTACGGCGCCTACACCTCGAACGTGGACATGAAATCAGGCGCGCCGGCGTTCGGCACGCCGGAATACACCCGCACGGCGCTCGCCAGCGGGCAGCTGGCGCGCCGCTATGGGCTGCCCTATCGATCATCGAATGCCTGCGCCGCCAACGCGGTCGATGCCCAGGCCGCCTATGAGTCGGAGATGTCGATCTGGGGCGCCGTCATGGGCGGCGCCAACCTGGTGAAGCATGGCGCCGGCTGGATGGAGGGCGGCCTGGTCGCCTCGTTCGAGAAGCTGATCGTCGACGCCGAGATCCTGCAGATGATGGCCGAGTTCCTGCAACGCATAGCGGTGAACGACGACACGCTGGCGCTCGATGCCATCGCCGAAGTGGCGCCCGGCGGCCACTACTTCGGCGCCCAGCACACGCTCGCCCGCTATGACACGGCGTTCTATGCGCCGATGGTTTCGGACTGGCGCAACTACGAGAACTGGCGCGAGGCCGGCGCCCTCGACGCCTCTCGCCGCGCCAACGCCATCTGGAAGCGGCTGCTCGCCGAATACCAGCCGCCGCCGCTCGATCCGGCCATCCGCGAGGAACTGGACGCCTACGTCGCGCGTCGCAAGGCCGAAGGCGGGGTGCCCTCGTAGAGCGCGGCCTACGCGTCAGGCCAGCGGAAGAAGAAATGGCTGTCGGTGTGGCCGACGGTCAGCGGCAGCGTCTCGCCGCGCCGCACCGGGCGGTCGCGCTCGAAGAAGGTGAGGGCTTGGCGCCAATGCTTGCTGTCGCCGCCCGGGCGCGTCGACAGTGTGATGGCGGCGTCGAGCTGCAGGTCGAACCAGAACGCGACCTGCCTGCGCGGCTCCATCGGCGGTGACGGGGATCTCGACAGGCCGCGTCCTCCCTTCGCCCGGCAGACGCCGGAAATCGAAGCAGGCCATCTCGAATGCCTCGCTGAGGACGCGGTGCGACTCATGCGCCAGGGCGACCTGCAGATGGGCGTCGGGGTTGCGGAAGATGTCGAACTCGCCGAGGTCGAAACCGCTGATCGCCTTGATCGGATTCACGCGGCGCAGCTCGGGGCACTCGACCAATTGACCCCAGACCGTTGCGCCGGCCGGAATGACCGCCGCATCCGCCGTGTTCAGCGCGGCGCAGGCGTGGCGGAACGTGCGCATGACGCCTTCGCCCAGCAGCCCGGCGTCGAGGATTTCCGAAATCAGCAAGTCGGCCGATTCGGGAAGGTCGCGCCCGACCGCGAGCTCGGTGGAGCGTTTGGCGATGACCGCGACGCGGTCGGCATAGCCGTTGCGGGCGATGACACGCGTGGCCACCCGGGCGAGCGGCGTGTTCGCCTCGCAGGCGACCACCCGCTCGGCGCCAGCGCGCGCCGCCATCACCGCCAGCAGGCCCGAACCGGTGCCGATGTCCAGCACCAGCCGCCGCCCGCACGCCGCCTTCGCGATCGCGCGCTCGAAGGCGTCGTTGCGGGCCTGGTCGTTGAGCATGGCGAAATGCCAGGCCGGGATCATGCGGCGATAGGTGTCGCGCAGGTTGAGCCGATAGTGTGGGTTGCCGGGATCGGCCTGCAGCGCCTGTTCGAGCGACTGCACCGCGGCCTCGAACTGCCCCTGCTCGCGGTAGAGCAGGCCGAGATTGTTGTGGGCGTCGGCGCTCGCCGGATTGAGCGCAAGCGCGGTCTGATAGTGGCCGATCGCTTCCTGCGGGCTGCCGGTGTCCTTGAGCAGGTTGGCGTAGTTGGCGTGGGCCATTGCATTGCGCGGGTCGAGCTCGAGGGCGGCGCGGCAGGCCGCGAGCGCCTCCGCCAGCCGTCCCAGGCGGCTCAGCGTTCCGCTCAGGTTGAGCCGGGCATCGAAATGGCGGTCGTCCAGCGCCAGCACGCGGGCGAAAGCCGGCCTCGGCCTCCGGGAGGCGGCCCTGGAACAGGAGGACATTGGCCAGATTGTAGTGCGCCTCCACATAGCCCGGCGCCACGGCGATGGCCCGTTGCAGGAGGCGCACGGCCTCGTCGCCGCGCCCGCCTTGGAAGGCGGCGATGCCCAGCAGCTGCAGCGCCGCCGGCTGCTCCGGCGTCCGCTGGAGAACCTGCTGCAGGATCGCCGTTGCAGAGACTACCTGCTGGGTGCGCAACTGCTGCATCGCGCTCTCCAGCAGCGCCCGCGCGGTCGCATCCAGACCGTCGGTCGCATCCTCAGTCATGGCGCAACGGCACCGGCTCCGTCGACGCCCCGCGGCCGGCCACCAGCAAGAGCGCATAGCCGGCGAGTCCGGATATGAGGGATCCCGCGAGGACGCCGATGCGCAGCGGCGCGGCGTAGTCCGGCGTGTCCCAGGCCAGGGTGCCGATGAACAGGCTCATGGTGAAGCCGATGCCGGCCAGCAGGGCGGCGCCGTAGATGCCGAGCCAGCCGACGCCCGCGGGCAGCTGCACCAGCCGCAGCCGCACGCAGGCAAACACGGCGCCGAACACGCCGATCTGCTTGCCGAGGAAGAGGCCGGCCGCGATGCCCAGGCTGACGCCATTGGTGAGTGCGCCCGCGCCCATGCCAGCGAAGGAGACGCCGGCATTGGCGAAGCCGAAGAGCGGCGTCACCAGGAAGGCCACCCACGGATGCAGCGCGTGCTCGAGCTGCTTCAGCGGCGACTCGCCGGAGGGCGCGCGCATGGGCACGGCCAGGGCCATGGCGACGCCGGCCAGCGTCGCATGCACCCCCGACTTCAGGACGCAGACCCACAGCACGATGCCGAGCAGCGCATAGGGCGCGATGCGCGTGACGCCCAGGCGATTCAGCCCCAGCATGACCACGAGCACGCCGGCCGCCAGCAGCAGCGAAACCAGCGAGAGGTTGGCCGTGTAGAAGATCGCGATGATGACGATGGCGCCGAGGTCGTCGAAGATGGCGAGCGCCAGCAGGAATACCTTGAGGCCGATCGGCACGCGCGCGCCCAGCAGCGACAATACGCCCATCGCGAAGGCGATATCCGTCGCCGACGGGATCGCCCAGCCGCGCAGCGCGATGGGGTCGCCGAGGTTGCAGAGGACGTAGATGATGGCGGGAACGACCATGCCGCCGACCGCGGCAATCGCCGGCAGCATGGCCTGGCGCAGGCTCGACAGCTCGCCCTCGAGGAACTCGCGCTTGATCTCCAACCCGACCAGCAGGAAGAAGATCGCCATCAGGCCGTCGTTGATCCACAGCAGCAGCGGCTTGGCGATCTGGAGGTCGCCGAATCGCACTTCGACCGGCAAGGCGAGAACGTATCGGTAGAGGTCGACGAGGCCGCTGTTGCAGGCGATGAGCGCGAGCGCCGCGGCGATCCCCAGCACGATGCCGCCGGCCGCCTCCAGGCGCAGGAACTCGCGCAGGCTTTGATAGAGACGGGCAAGATCGATATCGGTCATTGGCGTATCCCGATGGCGGCGCCGGCGATCGCCTTGGCGGCCCTGCGCCCGCCATCTATGGTGACGGGCATGGCCGATGCAACCGAATCGCGGCGTCCGCTCAAGACCCGCAGCCGCGTCTGGGCGATCCGTCTGGCCGCCGCGCTCGCCCGCGCGGGCGCGAGCCCCAATGCGATATCGCTGGCCAGCATCCTCTTCGCCGGCATCGCCGCCGCCGCCCTGGCGGCGACGGGCAATGTCGGCGACGGCTGGCGTGCCGTGCTGGCGCTGGCGGCGGCGGCCGGCATCCAGCTGCGGCTGCTCTGCAACCTGGTGGACGGGATGGTGGCGGTCGAGGGCGGGCGCCGCACGAAGTCCGGCGAGCTCTTCAACGACGTGCCCGACCGGATCGCCGATGCGATGATCTTCGTCGGCGCCGGCTACGGCCTGCCCTGGCCGAGCTGGGGTGGCGCGCTCGGCTGGGCGGCGGCGCTGCTCGCGGTGCTCACCGCCTATGTCCGCATGCTCGGCGGCGCCGTGGGCCTGGCGCAGGACTTCTGCGGGCCGATGGCCAAACAGCATCGCATGGCCCTCATGACCGTCGCCTGCCTGCTGCTCATCGGCGAAGGCGCCGTCGCCGACTATCGCGGCCGCGTACTCGGTCTTGCTCTCGTCATCATCGCCGCCGGCAGCCTCCTCACCATCGGCCGCCGGCTCAACCGCATCAGGCGCAGGCTGGAGGCCCGATGACTGCTCCTTCCGATCTCACGCGCATGACCGCGCAGGCGGTCGTGCGTCTCCTGCGGCAGGGAAGGGTCTCGCCGCTCGAGCTGATCGACGCCGCGCTCGCGCGCATCGCGGCGACCGACGGAGCGATCAACGCGCTGCCGACGCTGTGTGCCGACCGCGCCCGCGATTCCGCGCGCCGCCTGATGGGATCGGCGTCGGCCGTGGCGCCCGGGCCGGGCTGGCTCGGCGGCCTGCCGCTCGCCGTGAAGGATCTCAACGACGTCGCGGGCGTGCGCACGACGTATGGGTCGCCGATCTACGCCGATCATGTGCCGGCGCGTTCCGACATCCTGGTCGAGCGGCTGGAGGCCAACGGCGGCGTCGTGCTCGCGAAGTCGAACACGCCGGAGTTCGGCGCCGGCGCCAACACCTTCAACCCGGTGTTCGGGGAGACGCTGAATCCCTGGAACCCGAGGCTCACGGTCGGCGGCTCCTCCGGCGGCTCGGCGGCGGCGCTGGCGGCCGGGCAGGTCTGGCTCGCCACCGGCTCCGACCTCGGCGGCAGCCTGCGCACGCCGGCCAGCTTCTGCTCGGTGGTCGGTTTGCGTCCCAGTCCGGGTCGCGTCCCCCATGGGCCGGAGGCGCGGCCGTTCGATACGCTCGCGGTCGACGGCCCCATGGGCCGCACGGTCGGCGACGTCGCGCTGATGCTGGACGCCATGGTCGCGCGCCATCCGGAGGACCCGCTCTCGCTCGACCTGCCGCAGCAGCCGTTCCAGGTCGCGGCCGCCGAGCGGAAGCCGCCGCTCCGGGTCGCCTTCTCGCCCGATCTCGGCATCGGGCCGGTCGATGCCGAGGTGCGGCAGATCTGCGCCGCGGCTGCCCGGCGCTTTGCCGAGGCCGGCGCCATCGTCGAGGAGGCCTGCCCGGACTTCTCCGGCGCCGTCGAATGCTTCGGCGTCCTGCGCGCGCTCGGCTTCGTGGCCGGCCATCGCGAGCATTACGAGGCTCACCGCGACAAGCTCAAGCCCGATGTCATCTGGAACATCGAGCGCGGGCTGGCGCTGACGGCGGGCGACATCGCGCGGGCCGAGCTGGCGCGCGGCGCGCTCTATCATCGGGTGGTCGGGTTCTTCCGCAACTACGATCTGCTGCTCTGCCCGGCCGCCTGCGTGCCGCCGTTCGACGTGAAGCTGCGCTGGCTCAAGGAACTCGACGGCTTTGTCTTCGACAACTATGTCGAATGGATCCGCATCACCTACGCGATCACGCTTACCTCCTGCCCGGCCCTCAGCCTGCCCTGCGGCTTCACCCGCGACGGCCGGCCGGTCGGCCTGCAGATGGTGGGCCGCCCGCGCCGCGAGGCCGACCTCCTGGGCGCCGCCGCGGCGCTGGAAGAGATCCTCGATATCGCGAAGCTCGTTCCGCTCGATCCGCGGTCGCCGGGCTGATACCAGCCTTCGCTGCCTCCGATCTATCCCTCAGCCCGTGTCATTCCCGCGAACGCGGGAATCCAGGGCAACCGCTCCGTCGCCTGCCCTGGACCCCCGCTTTCGCGGGGGTGACAGGCAAGGGAGGGCTGTGGGGGTTGCAAATCGGGAAGCGCGGTCTGAGCGCCTTACGCAAAAATGTTTCACGTGAAACATTGAGCGAACGATTGGCCGGCGGGCCGTTTGGAGAAAACGGTTTCACGTGAAACATCGGGCGAACGGGCGGCGATGTTTCACGTGAAACATTGGGCGAACGGGCCGGAAAACACGATTCTGCAAAACAACCCCATGCATTAAAAAATCGCCCTTGTTTTTCAAGGACATGACTATGTGCGGATTCGGCACCTCAGAGGCCTGTCAGAACACGGATTCGGGGCGTCTGTGGCGCTGAGAGGGCGAGGTGAGCCATTCAGTGCGGCGCAGCAGATATTCCCTTTTGTTCCTTAAGCTTCCTGTCATTTCCGCTGTGCAAGATCGGGGAAGCTGTTGCGCGAGGCTGGTTTTTCATTGCCATTTTTGCGGCGCAACAGAATACTGCATTGCGGAACAATGGCACCGGCCGGGGGTTATTGGTTTGATGAGCGACGTGCACGGCTTTTATCTCGAAGACATGTCCGTCGGCATGACCGCGGTCTATACGCGGACCGTGACCGAGGCCGACATCGTCCTCTTCAGCGGCATCTCCGGCGACGCCAACCCGGTCCACCTCGACCAGGAGTTCGCCAAGACCACCATGTTCAAGGGCCGCATCGCCCACGGCATGCTGACGGCGAGCTTCATCTCGACCGTCCTCGGCACCAAGTTGCCGGGCCCGGGCTGCATCTACATCAGCCAGAACCTGAAGTTCAAAGCGCCGGTGCGCATCGGCGACACGGTGAAGGCGCGCGTGACGGTCACCGCCGTCGACCAGGAGCGCGCCCGAATTACCGTCGCCACCGTCTGCCATGTCGGCGAGACCCAGGTCATCGACGGCGAGGCCCAGCTGCTGGTGCCGCGTCGCCCGGCGATCCCCCAGGCTGCCGAGTAGGCTGCCGCGGCCATCCCCTCGGCTGTCATTCCCGCGAAAGCGGGAACCCAGGGCAACCGCTGCGTCGGCTGCCCTGGACCCCCGCTTTCGCGGGGGTGACAAGGTAGGAGGATGGGGCAAAGAGAATCCCCGGTACCTTCCCGCGAATGACACCGCGGGATCGATGGGCTAGAGACAGGCGATGCGGCTGTTTCGCCACTATACGGAAGTGCCGGCCGAGGCGCGCGGCGCCGTGGTCGCGCTCGGCAATTTCGACGGCATCCATCGCGGCCACCAGGCGGTGATCGCGGCCGCCGCCGAGAAGGCGCGCGCGCTCGGCACCACCCACGCGGTCCTCACCTTCGAGCCCCATCCGCGCGAGTTCTTTCGCCCGGAGCAGCCGCCGTTCCGCCTCACCCCGCTGCGCATCAAGGCCCGCCAGGTCGAGGCCATGGGCGTGGACAACCTGTTCGTGCTGCATTTCAACGCCGAGCTGGCGCAGAAGAGTGCCGAGGCCTTCGTGGTCGAGGTCCTGAGCGAGGGCCTGGAGGTCGCCCATGTGGTCGTCGGCTATGATTTCGTCTTCGGCCAGGGCCGCCGCGGCACCGCGGCGCTGATGGCCGATCTTGGCCGTCTCCATGGGTTCGGGGTCGCGGCCCTCCCGCCCGTGGGCGGCGGGCAGGGCGAAGTCTTCTCCTCGACCCGCGTGCGCGAGAACCTGCAGGCGGCGCGGCCGCTGCAGGCCGGCGCCCTGCTCGGACGGCCCTGGGAGATCGAGGGCCGGGTCGAGCACGGCCAGAAGCTCGGGCGCGACCTCGGCTTCCCCACCGCCAATCTCATGCTCGGCGAATATCTCCAGCCGGCGCTCGGCATCTACGCGGTCAGGGCCGGCATCGACGAGGGGCGCGGGACCGTCTGGCATGACGGCGTCGCCAGCCTCGGCTATCGCCCGACCGTCGGCGGCACGCACGTCGTCTTCGAAGTCTATCTCTTCGACTGGAGCGGTGATCTCTACGGCCGCCATCTCCGCGTCGCCCTCATCGATTATCTGCGGCCGGAGAAGAAGTTTGACGGACTCGATGAATTGAAGGCACAAATCGCGCGGGATTGCGGCGAGGCGCGGCGCTTGCTCGCGGCCTACGCCGGACCGGAACCCGGCGCGGTGCCGTTGCCGGCGGCGCCGGTGCCGCCAGGCGACAATCCGCAGAGCTTCTATGAACGCGCGCTCGGCCCGCGGCGGCCGTCGCAGGGCTGAGAGCGTCGGACGACATGAGCGTGGATTACAAAGCGACCGTCTTCCTGCCGAAGACCGACTTCCCGATGCGGGCCAACCTGCCGGAGCGCGAGCCCAAGATCCTGGCGCGCTGGCAGGAGATGAAGCTGTTCCAGCGGCTGCGCAGCGAGTCGAAGGGGCGGCCGAAGTTCATCCTCCATGACGGCCCGCCCTATGCCAACGGCGCCATCCATATCGGCCACGCCCTCAACAAGATCCTGAAGGACGTGGTCAACCGCTCCCAGCAGATGCTCGGCAAGGACGCCAACTACGTGCCGGGCTGGGACTGCCACGGCCTCCCGATCGAATGGAAGATCGAGGAGAAGTACCGCGCCGCCGGCAAGGACAAGGACGCCGTGCCGATCGTCGAGTTCCGCCGGGAGTGCCGGGAATTCGCGCAGTACTGGGTCGACGAGCAGCGCAAGGAATTCAAACGCCTGGGCGTCGAGGGCGATTGGGACAACCCGTACCTGACGATGTCCTATGCCGCCGAGGCGCAGATCATGCGCGAGATCGGCAAGTTCCTCATGAATGGCGGCCTGTTCAAGGGCGCCAAGCCGGTGCTGTGGTCGATCGTCGAGAAGACGGCCCTCGCCGAGGCCGAGGTCGAATATCACGACCACGTCTCCAACACGATCTATGTGCGCTTTCCGGTGCTGCGCTCGGCGCTGAAGGAATTGACGGGTGCTTCGGCGGTGATCTGGACGACGACGCCCTGGACCATCCCGGGCAACCGCGCCATGGCCTTCGGCGAGGAGATGGACTACCTGCTGCTCGCCGTGACGGCCGCGGCGGAAGGCGCTGCCGCGCGCGTCGGCGAGAAGCTGTTGGTGGCGGCGGAGCTGCGCGCGACCTTCGAGAAGGATCTGGGAATCACCGGCAGCGAGGTCGCCTGGGCCGGCAAGGGCGCGGCCTTGGCCGGCACCGTCACGGCCCATCCGCTGCGCGGCCAGGGCTACGAGTTCGAGGTGCCGCTGTTCGCCGGCCCCTTCGTCACCACCGAGCAGGGCACCGGCTTCGTCCATATCGCGCCCGGCCATGGCGCCGACGACTGGGAACTCGGCATGGCCAACGGCATCGAGGTGCCGCAGACCGTGGGCGAGGACGGCTCGTTCTACCCGCATGTGCCTATGTTTGCAGGTAAGCGCGTACTCAGGCCCGACGGCAAGAAGGGCGATGCCGATCCGGCCGTGATCGCGGCGCTGAAGGAGGCGGGCGCGCTGCTGGCGCAGGGCAGGCTCACCCACAGCTATCCCCATTCCTGGCGCTCGAAGGCGCCGCTCATCTTCCGCAACACGGCGCAGTGGTTCATCTCCATGGCGACGAACGACCTGCGCCAGAAGGCGCTCGCCGCCATCGACGCCACCCGCTTCGTGCCGCCGCAGGGGCGCAACCGGCTCTATGCCATGATCGAGCAGCGGCCGGACTGGTGCGTCTCGCGCCAGCGCGCCTGGGGCGTGCCGATCGCCGTGTTCATGAACAAGGCGACCGGCGAGGCGCTGCGCGACCAGGCGGTGGTCGATCGCATCGCCGCGGTGTTCGAGAAGGAAGGCGCCGACGCCTGGTACAGCAGCCCGCCCCAGCGCTTCCTCGGCAACGACTACAACGCCGATGATTTCGAGCCGGTAAAGGACATCATCGAGGTCTGGTTCGAGAGCGGCTCGACTCACGCCTTCGTGCTGGAGCCGCGCAAGGACAAGGACCTCGCCTGGCCGGCCGATCTCTATCTCGAAGGCTCGGATCAGCATCGCGGCTGGTTCCATTCCTCGCTGCTGGAATCCTGCGGCACCCGCGGCCGCGCGCCCTACGAGGCCGTGCTCACCCACGGCTTCACGCTCGACGAGCAGGGCCGCAAGATGGCGAAGGCGCTCGGCAACGGCGTGGCCCCGCAGGACGTGATGAAGCAGCACGGCGCCGACATTCTGCGGCTGTGGGTCGTCTCCTCGAACTATGTCGAGGACCAGCATATCGGCCCGAATATCCTGAAGGCCAACGCCGAGAGCTACCGGCGCCTGCGCAACACGCTGCGCTATCTGCTGGGCGCGCTCGAGGGGTTCGATGCCAAGGAGCGCATCGAACCCGCTGAGATGCCGGAGCTCGAGCGTTGGATCCTGCACCGGCTGGCCGAGCTGGATGAGACCGTGCGGCGCTGCGTCGAGGACTTCGATTTCGGCACGTTGTTCACCACGGTGCACAATTTCTGCGCCGTCGATCTCTCGGCCTTCTATTTCGACGTCCGCAAGGACTCACTCTATTGCGACCGCCCGGACGATCCGCGCCGGCGCGCCGCCCGCACGGTGTTCGACCGCCTGTTCGGCTGCCTGACCGCCTGGCTGGCGCCGATCCTCTGCTTCACCGCCGAGGAGGCCTGGCAGTTCCGCCAGGGACGCAGCGAAGCCGAGGCCTGGACCGACAGCGTCCATCTGCGGGTCTTCCCGGAGGTGCCGCAGAGCTGGCGCGATGAGGCGCTGGCGGCCAGGTGGAGCAAGGTCCGCGATCTCCGCCGCGTCGTCACCGGCGCGCTCGAGCTGGAGCGCGCCAACAAACGCATCGGCGCCTCCCTGCAGGCCCATCCCACGGTCTATGCCAACGGCGCCTATATCGAGGCCCTCAAGGGCATCGACCTGGCTGAGATCGCCATCACCTCGGCGGCCACGCTGCAGCAGGGCGCGTCGCCGGCGGGCGCCTTCGCCCTGCCCGACGTGCCCGAGGTCGGCGTCGTCGTCGCGCTGGCGGGCGGCGAGAAGTGCGAGCGCTGCTGGCGCGTGCTGCCGGACGTCGGCAGCCAGCCCGATCATCCCGGCCTCTGCGGCCGCTGCGCCGACGTCGTCGGCGCGCTCGTGGCGGCGGAGTAGGGGGTTGGCCGTCACCGCTTCTTCGGAGGCCCGGTCTGTCCGCCGTAGGGGCGAGCGGCGCTCGCCCTTGTTCCATGCGGAACCTCGGAGATCGCGGTCGTGGCAACAAGGGCGAGCGTCGCTCGCCCCTACGACATTCGGCAGCGTGCGATTCATGCGCGCGAGGTCCGGCTAGCCATGCTCCGCCTCGGGCTCTCCGTTGCCGCGGTGGCGCTGGTGCTGGATCAACTGAGCAAGTGGTGGATCCGGGTCGTCGTCATGGACCCGCCGCGCGACATCGCGGTTGCGCCGTTCTTCAACCTCGTCTATGCGCGCAATACCGGCGTCAGCTTCAGCATGTTCCGGGCGGATTCCCAGATCGGGCAATGGATGCTGTCGGCGGTCGCGTTGGCCATCGTCGTGGGATTGCTGGTCTGGATGCGACGGCTCCCGCGGCTCTGGCCGGTGGTCGCCCTCGGCCTGATCGTCGGAGGGGCCGTCGGCAACGTGGTCGACCGCCTGCGCCTGCGGTTCGTTTTTGACTTTCTCGACTTCTATTGGAACGGGTATCATTTCGCCGCCTTCAACCTGGCGGACTCGGCGATCACGGTGGGTGTCGCCATGCTGCTGATCGACGGGTTGTTCGGTGGGGCGGAGAAGGCTAAGAAGGCCTCGAACTAGTGGTTCGATCGCAACGAATGGTTCCCATTCGTTGCGTGAATCGAACCGCCAGTCTATTGATCTGGTGGGCTGATTCACCTGGCGCTTGGGAACCAAGCGTCAGGTGAATCAGCCCACTAGGAGGGTGTCATGCGGTCCAACGCGTGGATGAGTCTCGTGGCGTTCGGTGCGGCGCTCGCGCTCAGCGGGTGCGGCGGCCAAGTCCGCCAGGCCCTGGGTATGACCAAGCATTCGCCGGACGAGTTCGTGGTGGTGGCGCATGCGCCGCTGACCCTGCCGCCCGACTACAATCTGCGGCCGCCCGCGCCCGGCGCCCCGCGCCCGCAGGAGGGCACCGCCGCCGAGCAGGCGCAGACCGCGCTCTACGCCAACAACGGCGGATCGGCGCCGGCGACCGGCGGCGCGCCCGATGCGTCGACCGAATCGGCGCAGTCGTCCGGTGAGGTGGCGCTGCTGCAGAATGCCGGCGCCGCCGGCATCGATCCCGGCATCCGCGCCCAGATCGATACCGAGACGGCGGCCCAGGTCGAGCGCGACCAGACCCTGATCTCGCGCCTGGTGTTCTGGCGCACGCAGGAGCCCTACGGCACCGTCGTCGACCCGGTGGCCGAGGCCAAGCGGCTGCAGGAAAACCAGGCGCTCGGCAAGCCGGTCACGGAAGGCGAGACGCCGATCATCACGACCCGCAAGAAGGGCGTGCTGGAAGGAATCTTCTAGAAGCGCGTTCATTGTAAGCTGACGAACGTTCCACCCGGCCGGCACAAGCGCCCGCTGTCCGTTGCCGTGTTCATCCCCGCAGGCGCATTCTGGGTGCCCCATGCTTCATCTGTCATACCGGCGAAAGCCGGTATCCATAGGCTCGGACGGCGCCGACCGGCCGCCGCTGCCAGCAGCTTCACGAGAGCGGCAACGTCAGCGGTTATGGACCCCGGCTTTCGCCGGGGTGACGGCGGAGAATAGGCCATGAAGCTGCGCTCAAGACTCGGGGCAGTCGTGATCGCCGGGCTTTTCACACTGGCGAGCCTGGGCGGCGCGCGCGCCGGGGTTTTCAACCCCAGCACGATCACGCTCGCCAACGGCCTGCAGGTGGTGGTGATCGAGAACCACCGGGCGCCGGTGGTGACGCACATGGTGTGGTACCGGGTCGGCGCCGCCGACGAAGTGCCGGGCAAGACGGGGATCGCGCATTTCAGCGAGCATCTGATGTTCAAGGGCACCAAGACGGTGCCGCCCGGCGCCTTTTCCGAGATGGTCGCGCGCCTCGGCGGCAACGAGAACGCCTTCACCACCGAAGACTACACGGCCTATTTCCAGTCGGTCGCGGTCGAGCATCTGGAAGAGATGATGAAGCTCGAGGCCGATCGCATGGTGAACCTGGTGCTGACCGACGACGTGGTACTGCCCGAGCGCGACGTCATCCTGGAGGAGCGCCGCCAGCGCGTCGACAACGATCCCGGCTCCCAGCTCATGGAAATGGCGCGCGCCGCGCTCTTCCTCAACCATCCCTACCGGATGCCGACGATCGGCTGGGAGAAAGAGATGCGCGGCCTGACCACGGCCGACGCCATCGCCTGGCACCAGGAATGGTACGCGCCCAACAATGCCATCGTCGTCATCTCCGGCGACGTCACCATGGACCAGGTGCGCCCGCTGGCCGAGAAATATTACGGCGCGCTGCCGGCGACGACGGTGCCGGTGCGGGCGCGGCCCGACGAGCCCGCGCAGTTCGCGCCGCGGCGGCTGACCAAGGAAGATCCGCGCGTGCAGCTGGCGTCGTGGACGCGGCTCTATCAGGCGCCCAGCTATCATCGCGGCGCCAAGGAGCACGCCTATGCGCTGGAGGTGCTGGCCGAGCTGCTCGGCGGCGGCACCTCGAGCCGGCTCTATCGCAGCCTGGTGGTGGAGCAGAAGCTCGCCAGCAGCGCCGCCAGCAACTACGACGGCGACAACCTGGACCTCTCGACCTTCAGCCTCTACGCCTCGGCGCAGTCGGGCGGCGGCGTCGGCGCGATCGAGCAGGCCATGGACGCAGAGATCGCACGCCTGCTCAAGGACGGCGCCACCGAGGACGAGGTGACGCGCGCGAAGGTGTCGCTGCAGGCCGAGGCGGTGAAGGCGCGCGACAGCCTGTCGGGCCCGGCCCGCCTGGTCGGCGCCGCGCTCGCCACCGGCAGCACCATCGACGACATCGAGGCCTGGCCCGACCGCATCGGCGCCGTCACCGTGGCGGACGTCAACGCCGCCGCCAAGGCCGTGTTCGACATCAACTACTCGGTCACCGCGATCCTGCTGCCGAAGGCGGGCGGGTGATGGGCGAGGATCACATGACGGCCATGGTCACTAGCGCACAAGCCATCGTTGCCCAGGTACTGCTCGATTCACGCGGAGACGCGGAGGCGCGGAGGGCACAGCGGTTCCCGCTGGCGCAGGGCGGTCATACAGAGTCCCCTCTCCGCTTGTGGGAGAGGGACAGGGTGAGGGGTCTGGCGCCGGCAGGCGCCGAAGAGTCTCTTAGCGCGAAATACGCGCCCCACGTCGACACCGCGCATCACGTTGCGTATTCTTGCGCGGCGGCCAGAGCGAGGTCGCTTCGCGCTGCCGCGCGAGTCCCCTCACCCTGTCCCTCTCCCACAAGGGGAGAGGGGACTCTATGGCGGCGCCTTGCGTCGGCCATTGCCGTCGCGGCGATCTTGGCGTCGGGCGTCGTGCTTGCGCCGCCCGCCCGCGCTGCCATGAACGTGCAGGAGGTGACGAGCCCGGGCGGCATCAAGGCCTGGCTGATCGAGGATCACAGCATGCCGCTGATCGCCGTCGGCATCGGCTTCCATGGCGGCTCGGCGCTCGATCCCCAGGGCAAGGAAGGGCTCGCGACGTTCGTCTCCGCCACCCTCGACGAGGGCGCCGGCGATATCGAGTCGCGCGAGTTCCAGCAACGCCTCAACGATCTCTCCATCGATTTCAAGTTCGACGCCGGGATCGACGACTTCACGGGCACCATGCGCACGCTCACGGATCGCCGCGACCAGGCCTTCGACCTGCTGCGGCTGGCGCTGACGGTGCCGCGCTTCGATGCCGAACCGGTGGAACGCGTCCGCGGCCAGCTGCTGGCGATCCTCGACGACGACTCCAGCGATCCCGGCTCGATCGCCGGCCGCGTCTGGTGGCACACGGCATTCCCGGACCATCCCTATGGCCGCGAGACCTCCGGCACGGCGGCCGGCGTGAAGGCGATCACGGCCGAGGATCTGCGCGGCTTCGTGAAGAGCCGCTTCGCCCGCGACAACCTCCTCGTCGGCGTGGTCGGCGACATCAGCGCCGCCGACCTGAAGCCGCTGCTCGATCGCACCTTCGGCGCCTTGCCGGCCGCCGCCGGCGCGATCGCGGTCAGCGAGAGCAAGCCGGCCGCCGGCGGCGCCGTCATCGTCGTCGACCGCGCGGTGCCGCAGAGCGTCGTGCTGTTCGGCGCCAACGGCATCAAGCGGCATGATCCGGATTTCTACGCCGCCTTTCTGATGAACCACATCCTCGGCGGCGGCGGCTTCTCCTCGCGGCTGACGCAGGAGGTGCGCGAGAAGCGCGGCCTCGTCTATTCCATCGATACCGATCTCGTCACCCTCGACCATGCCGCCCTGGTGCAGGGCTCGCTCGGCACCAAGAACGCCTCGGTCGCCGAGACCATGACCCTCGTGAAGCAGGAGTGGAAGCGCATGCGCGACGACGGCCCGACCGCCGACGAGCTGGCCGGCGCCAAGCTCTTCCTCACCGGCTCCTACGCGCTGCGCTTCGGCAGCACCACCGCCATCGCCGGCCAGCTCGTCGGCGTGCAGCTGGAGAATTTCCCGCCCGACTATTTCGCCAAGCGCAACGGCTACGTCAACGCCGTCACCCTCGACGACGTGAAGCGCGTGGCCAAGCGGCTGCTCGATCCGGATGCCCTCACCTTCGTGATCGTTGGCAAACCCGAGGGCGTGACGGGCACGCAGGCCGCGCCGGCGGGGTTGTTCTAGAGCCGCATTGGGCTGATCGGAATCGCACGACCATCTGAAATGTCATTCCGGCGAACGCCGGAATCCATAAACGCGGGCCTGTGACTATGGATGCCGGCTTTCGCCGGCATGACACGCGGGAAACGGCAAATGCAGTAGCCGCGTGCTGGTCCGTGTCGGTTTGGCGTGGTAATTTCTCGCCATGCCGATTCGCGTGCTGCCTCCCACGGTCGTCAATCGCATCGCCGCCGGCGAGGTGGTGGAGCGGCCGGCATCGGCGGTGAAGGAGCTGGTGGAGAACGCCATCGACGCCGGCGCCACCCGCATCGAGGTCACCTTGCGCGACGGCGGGCGCAGCCTCATCAGCGTCGTCGACGATGGTTGCGGCATGAGCGCCGAGGAGCTGGATCTCGCGGTCGAGCGCCACGCCACCTCGAAGCTGCCCGACGACGATCTCACGCATATCGCCACCCTCGGCTTCCGCGGCGAGGCGCTGCCCTCGATCGGCGCCGTCGGCCGCCTCACCATCACCTCGCGCCGCGCCGGCAGCGACGGCGCCTGGATGCTCGCGGTCGAAGGCGGCGCCAAGGGCGCGGTGCAGCCGGCGGCGCTCGGTGCGGGCACGCGGGTCGAGCTGCGCGATCTCTTCTACGCCACGCCGGCGCGGCTGAAGTTCCTGAAGGCGACGCGCACCGAAGTGGATCACGCCGAGGACGCCATCAACCGCCTGGCCATGGCCCATCCGGAGATCGGCTTCACGCTGATGGACGACGCGAAGCCGGTGCTGCGCCTGGGCGCGGCGACGGCCGATCTCTTGTCCGATGCGACGGCGGCGCGGCTGGCGCGCCTCGCCCAGGTGATGGGCCGCGACTTCGCCGACAACGCGCTCGTGCTCGACGTGGTGCGCGAGGGCGTGCGGCTCACCGGCCATATCGGCCTGCCCACGCTCAACCGCGCCACCTCGGCGCAGCAATATCTCTTCGTCAACGGGCGGCCCGTGCGCGACCGGCTGCTGCATGGCGCGGTGCGCGGCGCCTACCAGGATTTCCTCGCCCGCGACCGCCATCCGCTGGTGGCGCTGTTTTTGGAGGTGCCGTCCCAGGCGGTCGACGTCAACGTCCATCCGGCCAAGGCCGAGGTGCGCTTCCGCGACGCCGGGCTGGTGCGCGGCTTGATTGTCGGCGCCTGCAAGCATGCGCTGGCCGAGGCCGGTCACCGCGCGGCGACGACGGTGGCGACGGCCGCGCTCGGCAGCTTCCGGCCGGCGACGGCGCCGTCAGGCTGGCGCCCGAGCGCTGCGTTGCCACGCGGGTTCGCCGAGGCGGCCGCCGCGGCCTATGCGCCGCTCGACGGCGCGCCGGAGCTGCAGGGCGTGCTGGCGCCGGCGGCGCGCGCGGCGACGGCAGAGCCTGCGAACGGCGCGGCGCCGGACTATCCGCTCGGCGCCGCGCGGGCCCAGCTGCACGAGACCTATATCGTGGCGCAGACCGCCGACGGCATCGTCATCGTCGATCAGCATGCCGCTCATGAGCGGCTGGTCTATGAGCGCATGAAGCATGAGCTGGCGGCGCGCGGGATCGAACGCCAGGCGCTGCTGATCCCGGAGATCGTCGAGCTCGAGGGGGCTTCCGCCGACCGCCTCATCGCCCGCCGCGACGAACTGGCGGAACTGGGCCTCGTCATCGAGGCCTTCGGTCCCGGCGCCGTCGTGGTGCGCGAGGTGCCGGCGCTGCTCGGCGCCGCCGACGTCAGAGGCCTGGTACGCGACCTCGCCGACGAACTGGCGGAGTTCGGGCAGGCGCTCGGTCTCAAGGAGCGGCTGGAGGAGATCTGCGGCACCATGGCCTGCCATGGCAGCGTGCGCGCCGGCCGCCTGCTGACCGCCGCCGAGATGAACGCGCTGCTGCGGGAGATGGAGGCGACGCCCCACTCCGGCCAATGCAACCACGGCCGCCCGACCTACGTCGAACTGAAGCTCGCCGATATCGAGCGCCTGTTCGGGCGGCGGTAGCGCGTCAGTCCACCGCCGCGACGGCGGTTGCCGGCGCACTGCGCGCTCGCGCCGGCCGGCGCAGCAGCAGCAGCATCGGGAGCGCCAGCAGCACCACATACATCATGAGCCGGAAGTCGTTGAGATAGGCGATGGTGGCGGCCTGGGCGGTGACGGCGGCGTCGAGGGCGGCGAGGCCGCCCGGCGTGGCCGGATCCCACATCGGCGGCAGCAGGGGCGCCTGCATCATCGGATTGTAGGGCGTGACGTGTTCGACCAGATTGGCGTGGTTGATCTGGGTGTATTGCGCCAGCAGCGCCGTGACGACGGAGACGCCGATGCTGCTGCCGACGTTGCGCATCAGGCTGAACATGCCCGTCGCCTCCGTGCGCAGGTCGGCGGCCAGGGTGGCGAAGGTGAGCGCGCTCAGCGGTACGAAGATGAAGCCGAGGCCGAGGCCTTGCAGCACGCCGGTGCGGATGATCGCTCCTTCGCTGACGTCGGTGGTGAAGCCGGCCATCTCCCACAGCGAGAGCGCGGTGATCGCCAGGCCGGCGAAGATGAGGAGGCGGGCATCGACGCGGCCGACCAGGCGGCCCACCAGCAGCATCGCGATCATGGTGCCGATGCCGCGCGGCGCCAGTACCATGCCGGTGGTGATCACGGGGTAGCCCATGAGGTTCTGCAGGAACGGCGGCATCAGCGCGAGCGTCGCCAGCAGCACGATGCCGACCACGAAGATGAAGAGCAGGCCGACGACGAGATTGCGGTCCTTGAACAGCCGCGGCTCCAGGAACGGCCGATCGGCGGTCGTCATCTGCACGATGAAGAGATAGAGGCCGAGGCTGGCGATGGCCGCCTCGATGATGATCTCGGTCGAGCCGAACCAGCCTTTGGTCTCGCCGCGGTCGAGCATCAGCTGCAGTGCGCCGATGCCGAGACTCAGCATGGCGAAGCCGAAGAGGTCGAACGGCCGCTCGCGGTCGCGCGTCGTTTCCGGCACGAAGCCGAGGATGCCGAGGAAGGCCATGATGCCGAACGGCAGGTTGATCAGGAACACCCAGCGCCAGTTGTAGACGTCGGTGAGATAGCCGCCGAGGGTGGGCCCCAGGATCGGGCCGACCATGACGCCCACACCCCAGAGGGCCATGGCGGAGCCGTGCTGTTCCTTGGGATAGCTGTCGAGCAGCACGGCTTGCGACAGCGGCACCAGGGCGGCGCCGAAGACGCCCTGCAACAGCCGGAACGCCACCATCTGCGGCAGCGATTGCGCCATGCCGCACAGCACGGACGCCACGGTGAAGCAGGCGACGGCGATGAGGAACAGCCGCTTGCGGCCGAAGCGGGCGGCCAGGAACCCGGTCGGCGGCGTCATGATGGCGGCGGCGACGATGTAGGAGGTCAGCACCCAGCTGATCTGCTCCTGGGTCGCCGACAGGCTGCCCTGCATGTGCGGCAGGGCGACGTTGGCGATGGTGGTGTCGAGCGCCTGCATGATCGTCGCCAGCATGACGGAGACGACGATCATGCCGCGGTGCGGTGGCGCCGCGGCACTCATGCCGGCGGCGGCAGTCATTTTCCGGCGCCGATCCAGGCCAGCGCCGAGGTCACCAGTCCGGGCAGGGCGCGCTGATAGCCGGTGTCGATCTCGATGGTGGCGCTCATGCCGGCGCGCAGCGGCAGCTGGTTGGCGCAGCCGACGATCTCCAGCCGCACGGGAATGCGCTGCACCACTTTCACCCAGTTGCCGCTCGAGTTCTGCGGCGGCAGCAGCGCGAACTCGGCGCCGGTGGCGGCGCTGATGCTGCCGACCCGGATCCGACAGGCCATGTCGGGATAGGTGTCGACGGTCACGGTCGCGGGCTGGCCGGCCAGCACGTGCGTGAGATCGGTTTCCTTGAAATTGGCCTCGACCCAGAGGTGGTCGGTCTCGACCAGACTGAAGATCGGCATGCCCGTCTTGATGTAGTCGCCGGGCCGCAGGGTCAGGTTGGCGATGTTGCCGTTGGCGGGCGCATGCACCTCGGTGCGGGCGAGATCGAGCGCGGCCTGGTCGCGCGCGGCCTGGGCGGCGAGATAACGGGCGTTCTGCTCGGGCGCCCCCTCGGCCTCGCCGCCGAGCTGGGCGAGGATGCCTGACAGCTCCTGCTGCAGGGCCGGCAGCTGCTGCTGCGCCACCGTGAGGTTGTGATGGGCCTCGTCGACCTGGGTCTGCGCCACCAGGTTGTTCTTGGACATCTTGTCGTAGATGACGAGCTCGCGCTGGTAGAAGTCGATGTTCTGCTGGGCCATCTCGATCTCGACCTTCTTCTGGCGATAGCTGGCCTGCTGCGCCAGGATGTCGTCATGCGTGGTCTTGAGCTGCGCCTCGGCCTGCGCCTGCGCCAGCTTGAACGGCTGATCGTCGAGCCGGAACAGCACTTGCCCGGCCTTCACGGGATCGTTGTTGGCGACCGCGACGGCGATGACGCGGCCGGAGACTTCCGGGCTGATGGCGGCGATGTCCGCCTTCACATAGGCGTTGTCGGTCGATACGAAGCGGGCGCCGGTGACGTAGAAGTAGGCCCCGCCGATCAGCAGGACGAGCGGACCCAGCACCAGCAGCGCCGTGCGCAGCAGGCGGCGCTTGCGGCGGGGCGCCGGCGCCGCCACCGGCGCGGCCACGGGCGGTACGTTCGGGACGGCCACCGGCTTCGGCGCCGGATCGATCTTCTGGACTGCGGCATTCATGATTGCACCAACATCTTGCGCTGGCGGCGCGCCCGCGGGCGTGCCGTCGCCGTTTCCTCCTCCTCGGTCTCCCCCGCCGGGCTCGCGGATTCGCGGGCCGACAGGTTGATCTTGATTTTCGTCAGCGTATCGATCAGGGCGTCCTGTTCCGTCGCCGTCAGACCGATCACCGCTTCGGCCTTCGTCTCCAAACCCAGTTTCTGCAGCTTGCCGAGAATCGTCCGCCCGAGATCCCTGAGGTAGAGCAGCCGCACGCGGCGGTCGTTGGGATCGAGCCGGCGCTCGATCCAGCCTGCCGCCTCCAGCCGGTCGAGCTGGTGGACCAGCGTGATCGGCTCGATCTCCAGGATGTCCGCGAGGGCGGTCTGGTTTGCGCCCTCGTTACGCGACAGATGCGCCAGCACGGACCACTGCGCGCGGCTCAGCCCGATGGTGCGGGCGCGCTGATCGAAGCGTTTGCGCAACAGGCGCGAGACGTCGTGCAGGAGGAAGCCGATGCTGCGCTCGGGGTCATAGCTGCTCATGTGGGGGAGATATCATATATGATGCTTATGATGAGTAAACTTATGATGTGGTGGCCCAGGAATCAAGTGGAAAAGGCCGCTGCGGCGGGGCGTCGCAGCCTGATAGACAAGGGAAATTTCAGACGCGGAGCGCTCGCCGGTCACCGCGACGATGAGGGGTCACGCCGCAGGCGGGCCGTAGCGGAGAAATACGAGCTTGGCTTTGCCGTATCGCCGTTCGTCCAGCGGCGTGAAGCCGGCGGGCGTCTCGAGCGATTCCGTAGCCGAGATCTCGACCACGCAGATGGCGCCGTCGCCTAGCCAGCCGCGTTCGGCCAAGGCGGCCAGAGCCGGCGCCGCCAGGCCGCTGCGATAGGGCGGGTCCATCAG